>ENA-UOJK01001264-UOJK01001264.1-human-gut-metagenome-genome-assembly--contig:-C116-NODE-1264-length-17778-cov-9.848840_pt1 | contig 17778 bp, 17 predicted proteins | sample MGYA00242348_ERZ723895 | MGnify/ENA metagenome assembly ERZ723895
CCAGTAGAATTGGTCCAGAAGAATTGGTCCAGTAGAATTGGTCCAGTAGAATTGGGCCTTTCTCTCGACCCACAAATACTGGACGGCACTCGCGTATACGGAAATTAAAACTGTTTGATCCCCCAAAAACCCTCTCTATTTGTGATTCTTAGGGGTGTTTAGGGAACCTTTCCCCCACGACCCTTATAGATATATTAATCTGATTAAAACCAAAAAAAAACATGAAAGCAAAACACTTTAAGCAGCTCGGGAAAAACTGGGCTTTGTACTCGGAAGTCAATACCAAGTACTGTAATTGGACCCCATCCATCGCAACGGTCCACGAAGGCATGATTTGGCCGAACGGCATTTCGGTCAAGTTCCTGTGGTTCGGCGTGACCCTCATTCGCGTAAGCGAATAAATCAAAGATCCCCGGGGCCAAACGCTCCGGGGATTGTTGTGCAGAAATAAATTTTTAATCTGTATAAGGATTGATTATATTTGAGGCATGGCACGAAGTACATATAAAATGAGTCCGCTCGCCTATATGGAGGAGGGACAGAAAAGACGAGACGCCGGAGATTTTGTAAAGCCCACCGATGCGGAGGAGCTTTATTTTGCATTCATCGAGTACTGCAAATTCATGAAGGATAACTATTTCTCCCAGGCTCACAAGAATAAGAATGGCGACGACTGCAGCGTCTACATTTCCCGCCCGATGACCATCGAGTCATTCAGGCTGTTCGCTGGGATCAATCCTGTTGAGTACGGGGAACTCACGGGGGATCCGGTAGCAGCTGCAATTGGTGGCACCATCGAGGACGCCATCAATTCCCAGCAGATTGAGGGAGCACTGGTTGGTAAGTACGCTGCCAGCCTTATCCAGGTACTTCAAGGACGCAAGACAAATGTCAACCTGACGGGAGGCATTACTCTCGAACAGATAACAGGAATGGAGGTAAAATAAAATGGGACGCCGACTTCAATTTGACACCAAAGGCAACGAGAAGCAGAAGGAAGTGGCTCGGTTATGGCTTGATGACTCGGTCACTGACATTCTGTATGCCGGCACGAAAGGTGCTGGCAAATCCTACCTCGGGTGTTCCTTGATAGCCGGCGATGCCCTCACCTACCCAGAGACATTTTATTTTATTGCGCGTAAGACGGCTGCCGACCTGGTCCGGTACACAATCCCCTCCATCTACGAGGTATTTACCCACTGGGGCATCACGGAGAACTACTACCACTTTAATGGCCAATACAACTTCTTCGAGTTGTACAACAAAAGCCGCATCTACCTCATCGATGCCAAGTATAACCCCAGTGACCCCATGTATGAGAGGTTCGGCTCCATGCAGATGACTCGGGGATGGATCGAAGAGGGTGGCGAGTTTATCCGCGAGGCGAAGACCAACCTCCAGGCTTCCATCGGTCGATGGAAGAATGACGTCTACAAGCTGGCCCCCAAGCTCCTTATAACCTGCAACCCGACCAACAATTTCCTCTACACGGACTACTACAAGCCATGGAAGGAGAACAAGCTGCCTCCTTGGCGTCGGCTCGTCAAAGCTCTGCCCCAGGACAACAAGACTCTCCCAGACACGTACATTGAGGGGCTTCTCCGGAACCTGACCCAGTCGCAGATCGAGCGACTGGTCTTTGGCAACTGGGAGTATGACGATGACCCGAATTGGCTGGTCGACTATGATGCAGTGTGCGACATGTTCAGCAATGAGTTCGTACTCCCGACGGGCAATCGGTTCATTAGCACTGACCTTGCCGGGAAAGGTAGAGACAGTTGGGTGGTTGGAACCTGGGACGGCATGGTCTGTCGGATCCCCATCGCCAAAGGCTTCTCGGAAGGCAAGGAGATGGAGGAGAAGATCGCCAAATTGGCCACCGGTCTGAAAGTCCCCCGGTCCAGCATCGTCTCTGACGCTGACGGACTTGGGTTCTACTTGGAGAGCTACCTGAAAGGCATCCGGGAATTTCATGGAGGACAGTCAGCCATTGACTCCAAGACGTACAACAACATCAAGTCGGAGTGCGCATTCAAGCTGGCGGAGCTCATCAACAAGCGCCAGATCCACATCATCTGCTCTCCCGAAGTTCAGGAGAAAATCAAGCAGGAGATGACGGTGCTCAAGTCCAAGAACACGAACTCCGCTGAGCAGAAGCGAGAGCTCATCTCCAAGGACACCATGAAGCAGCTCCTCGGCAGATCTCCGGACTTCCTGGACATGCTCATCATGCGAATGATATTCGAGATCAAGCCGAAGGCGACTGGCATGAAGTCCGCCAAAATAATAATCCCCACAAAACGATGATACTGGACATCATAACCCTCATCCGCGACATAGTCAAGATGGTCAACCCTCTGGCCGTCTTTGAGTGTGACCAGGCTCGAATGCTGAACGTCAAAGTAGACACGATGGAGAGGTTTGTTACAGACTCGGACGGCAATCGGGTATCGTCCGACTTCGTCTATGTTGAGGAACCTACCACTGGCTACTACGATACGCCGTATCGGGGCTACCCCACTCAGCGTACCATCATGCAAGTTTACTTCTGCAAGTTTGAGCCGATGGCCAACGATGCCTACAAAGGCGACACGAAGTTCAGCCAGAACTCGCCCACCATCGGACGACTGGAGTTAAAGAACCAAATCGAGGAGCAGATGGTCCGGCCTTTCCTCTACTTGCTCAAGACCTCTCAGCTGGTCAAGCAATATCCGGAAATCATGAACACTGTCCGGGTGCTGTACCCGTCTTCCAGGTTTGACGCCAACGAGGTCAGCGTAGGACTGGAGTTCACCTTCAAGCAGGACTGGTGTATCGATATGTACAAGGACAGGATCTGGCGCCCCCTCCTCGAAGTGGTAAAGCCCGGGTTTGTCTTGTCGGGGCACACTCTATTCTTTGACCGACAGGACTTGCCCATGCCGGTCTATCCCCCAGCCTGGAACCAAGCTTTGGTGCACGCAGAGGGTTTGCCTCTATTGGCATTCACCATCTCGCAAACAAACAATTTTATTGGACAACTTACTGTTGATGGGAATGGCAACTTAGAAGTAGATTTCCCATGGACCGAAGAGGACGGGTGGAAGAAGTCGAGTGTGACGTATCCCGACATGGAACCCGGCTCTGAGTTCGTCGTTCATAGAATATATTTCGATGACATCCCCGAACAGTATTGGAGTCTCAAACATTGCTACATAAAATGATACAGCGAATCGACATACAAGGCGGTCAAATGACGTTCGGCCAACGCATAGAGCTTGGCCGGATCATCACTGACAAGGAGATGACCGACATTGACAAGATGAAGGAAGGCATGCAATGTCTCGGCGTCAAATGGAGTCTCAGGAACACCTCCGAAATTGTCGAGTACTGGTATGAGGTTCTTCTGGGCATTAAATATTGGATCGAGCGAGAACAGACTGAGCTCAAGTACGAGCCCAGTGCCGAGGAAAAGGCAGCCGGCATTGCTCAATTCTCTTTGGTGGTTGGCGAGATGGCCACCATCACTGCACTGGCCAAGGACTACTCGAAAGACCCGGATGAGATTCTGGAATGGAAATACGGGAAGGTGTACAACCTCCTTTTCACCAACTTGCAGAGTCACCTCTTCCGGGAGCGACTGAACAAGGAGCTGGAGCGTAAGGCTCAGCAGAAAGCCAATGCTCGCAAACCCAGAAACAAATGGCGGTAGGACTGGAACAGATATTGGCTGAGGGTCTCACCCAGATGAGGGACGAGATCATCCGGGCATCACAGGACGCCGGGCAGGAAGCCTCCGGCAGAACCTATGCTCAGATAACAGTCCAGACGGGACGAGAAGGGGAAACAGTTTGGGGAACGATCGAAGCTCCAAACTACTTCTACACTCTCATCCGGGGACGAGGTCCTGGAAAGATCCCCGCCAATTTGGGACAGATCATCATGGAGTGGGCAAAGCTCAAAGGCATCACATTCTCGGATCCCAAGGACCTGGTCCGATTCGGAAATGCCACTGCATGGAAGATAAAACGAGAAGGCTCAGAGCTTTACCGCAATCACATTTACGTTGACTTGGTCGACACTCCCGCTGATAACTTCGAGGAGTACCTGGCTCAGCATTTGGACAAGACAATGGAGGTCCTCATTGAAGAGGCATTCACTCCTGACAACAACATGGACCACGGATATATAATATAACGCGATATGGCAATTACCCATCAACCGGCTGAGGATTCTTTATACTCAGCATATTCGCAAATACCAGTTGAGACCGACAACTCAACACCTGGGCTTGAGATCAAGACTCAGAACTTTGACGAGGACGATATGGTCTCGTTGAACATTATAGACAATGAGGCGGTCGAAGTACTTGATAACAGTGGAGGTAGTAGTAACGACTATTCTGTGAAGTTTCCTCTCCGTAGAAAGGTGATACCCGGGGAATGGTATGCTTTTAGGGTTTATCGCGGGGCTGGAGTGGGTGCCACTTCACTCACCGTTGCTTTGTTCCAAGCAACCAGTTCGGGTAATCTTACCACTGTGATTGCTAAAACAAATATACCAATTGGTGACAACATGACGTGGAAGGTTCAGATACCGCGCATTGTTACAGCAGGATCCCCCCGCGATTTCCTTGTCATTTTTGCAGGTATTGAAGGAGCAACAGCTGGAGTGAAGGTTACTCTCTCAGGTATGAGTTTGGCCTACGGGAAGAACTTTGTCGGCTATAACCCCAGTCCAGTTAAAGCAGCGAACTCACTAACTGAAAGCATCGACATCTACAGAGACTCGGGATTCGGGACGACGAAGAAATACGACCTCAGGTTCTTGGCAAAAGCCGGATTCCGGGACGACAGAGTGAGAACATTTCCGTACATAAACGAAATCATCGGCTTTGCCATTGACTACAGTCTCATATCGGCATATGCTTACAGAGGCATCGGCGAACGAGATTTCAATGTTCGATATGCCTCCCGGGGAGTTAGGGCTCGAGGCTACAGAGCTAATTTCACCGAGGCATACTTAGGACTCGTACTGACTGACCGGGTTCCTGACAACGACAGGAATCTGTATGTAAAAAAATACCCCAAGTATCCGTACTACGTCACCCTATTCCCGAGAGGGTTTGTGGGGTCACCAAATGTCGCTACATCGATCGACGTTCGGGTTAAACATTATGAATTTGCCGAAAAACAATTTGATATTTCTACCCGACTCAGCATCCCCCTTGTGTACGAATTTGAGGATGCGGATGCATCTGAGGATGAAGCAGACTACGTAAAACTCAGACCTTCTGTAGGAGAATACTCTTCTCAAGCATGGAACATCATATTCGTCTATACGGAGGTACCTTGCAACCCATTCTACATTCGCTGGATAAACCAGAAAGGCGGATGGGACACTTACATGTTTGAGCAACACAAGAAGTATACGCAGGAGGTTGACCGGGGAGACCAATACGTATTAGCGAATTCCAGAGACCCCTATGCCTCACAGATGAGAGGCGAGTTAGCTCCGGAGTTTAAGAACATAGTCCAAGCAGGAGCAGAACAGCTTGATGAGAACGACTTCAACTTGCTCAAAGGAATTGCTCTCTCGCCTCTTGTTCAATGGTTCAACGACTCAATCGGGGTATGGCAACGAGTCCTAGTAAATGACACGGACTTAACTTGGGACACCAAGACTCCCAGGAACACTGTTAGCTACGAGTTCCAGCTTATTGACAAACAAACTCAGTGGTAATATGAACTACGAACTACTCATGAAAGGCATTGACGGCAAGGTCTGGTCCCTGGACCTCCCGCTGGATGCTCCTGCGATGAATTACCAGATCAACAGTCTGGCGGAGCTGAAAGACAGGAATGCCTCGTACTCCCAGCGGATCAGTCTGCCCAGGACGACCCATAACGAGCAAGCATTCCAATTCAGTTTTGTAGTTGGCTCAGATTCGTGTGTGCCATACATGAAGTTTCCTTGCCAACTATTCTATGAGGGAGCACTCATATCCCCGGCTGGAGCAGTATTGAACATCGTAGACATATCAGATACATCGATCGGGGTCCAGATCCTCGGGGCAACCGTTGACCTGTTCGACACACTAAACAACACTGACGCGAAGGACCCCGGGGATGGTATGTTCCTCCTCAAGTGGTACACGAACACAATGGGACAGACTGAGCGATACCTCTCCGGCCCCGAAGGGGTTAAAGTCCTGTACTTTTGGCTGTATGCAACTCTACAAAAGAACCCGAATTTCCCCCCTTTCGCCATGGAGGCAATCAGGCAAGTCAGTGAGTTGGACAAGTTCTACCCCCACCTCAACTGGTATGACTTGGTGACATGGATCTTCGATCGAGCAGGCTACAGTCTCGAGACCGACGTGGACCTCGCCGACCGAGCCGAAATGTTTTTGCCTTGCACTTACCCCGTTTTGGCAGACAACCCCAAGGCTCCGGGAGCATCCGGAATTGGCTGGATCCGGAATTTCTCGGTTGGCACCCCGGTCGGGGTGATATGGAAAGGCTCCCCCGGGGTAACTATCAGTGACCCGGTCGCCGGACGTTTGACTATAGGCCCCGGATCCGGAACATTCAGCTGGATGACTCTATGGGACACGACCATCACGTTTAGATTCTCGTGGTCCAATATTTCTGCCATCCAAAAGAGTAGTGTGACAGTCAAAGTTACCCACTACAAGAACGACGGAACCAATGCTGTAGTGTTGACAAGGTCCTGGTCATCGGGGTCTTCTGGCAGCGCTTCGGTCGACATCCAGATGGAGGCAGGGGAGCACATACTGGTGTCTGGAACTCTCGCCGTAGTCGCTAACCCTGTGAATTCGTTTGACCTGAGATTTCCGGTCAGCATTACTGCTCCTCCTGTGCCTGAAACTTCACCAGGGGATAAGCCCCAACCCGGACTAACCTATGACCTCCTGGCCTCTACTGGATTCAAAAGCTTGGGGGACATAGTCAAAGCATTTGTCCAGCTGTTTGGTCTAACCGTCGACGTTAATCCCGTCACAAAGGTAGCAAGAGCATACTCTATTCAGGAGTTTTACAACAGACGAAGTTCGTCCGGGAAGAATTGGTCTGACAAGCTGATAAAAGGAAAGGACACCAAACTTACGTTCCAATTGTCCAGCTATGCCCAGTCCAACGAGATAAAGTTAGAGGATAATAAGGACAACAACGTTACTGACTCGTACAAGTTCAGCATCCCGGACGTCAACCTCCAGCCCACCAAACTCCTGTTCCAAGTTGGGTTCTTGGCAGGGCTCAACCAAAGACTCTATGATGCGGACATTACAAATAAGACTCATACACTTGCTAACTACCCTATCTGGACCATCAATAGAGGTCGGATGGAGAACGGGGAAATGACCGAGACGACTTGGGAGTACAATGTTCTAAGTAAGCCGATGGTCGTCCACATAAATAAGTCTGACTTTATGCGGCCCAAGGTGAGGGTAGGCCACACCCTTACCCAGGTACGACTATACACGGCGTATTTCAAAAAGTTGAATTACTACGTTCCTAAGTACTACGGCAAGCTCATCAACAATATACTCAAAAGACCAAAGATCCTACAGGTCCAAATTCTTTTGGACTCGTTCGACATTCAAAGTCTGGACTTGTTCAACCCGATATGGCTGGAAGAGCATGGGTTCTGGTTCTACGTTTCGAAAATAAACAACTTCCAAGCTGGAAAGATACCCAAAGTAGACCTAATACGAATGTGATATGTCCGAAGAACAGAAAAATACAATTTACAACGTCCGTGTAACAGCTGAGGATGCCCTCAAGACGTTAGCCGAATTGAAACTCCGGTCCCGGGAGTTGAAAGACCAGCAGAAGGCTCTCGGCAAAGTAACTGAGGAGAATGCTCAAGAATACTATGCGCTTGACAACCAGATCAAGGCAATCAACAGCGAGGCGAACAAGTACCAGAAGCAAATCCAGAACAACATTAAGCTCCAGAACCAACAGGAGGCAAGTTTAGCAAAACTTAGAACCCAGCTGGCTTTGGACAATGCCGAGTTTGCAGAGCTGGGCAACTCAATGCAGGACGCGGCTCGTAAAGCCGAGCTCGGCAAGCGCATTGCAGAAACCACCGAGGAGCTCAAAGCTCAGGAGGAGGCACTCGGGGACTATCGCCGGTCAGTTGGTAACTACGAGAAGGCAACGGAGAACCTCAAGCAGGAACTCTCCGACCTTACCCAGACACTCATCCAGATGGCTCAGTCCGGGGATACGAGTTCTGAGACGTTCAAGGAGATGATTGAACGAGCCGGTGAACTGAAAGGAGCTGAGGACCTGGTCAATACAGCTATATCCAACGTTGGTAAAGGAACTGAAACCATACAGGCAGTTACCAGCGCCACGTCAGCTTTGACTTCCGTATGGGGCCTTTGGACCACAGCCACTCAGGTACTGGGGAGCGAGAACGAGGAGCTCAATGCTACCATGACGAAGATGATAACCATCATCACGGCTCTTTCCTCTTTGTCTTCTCTCCAAGCAGCTCTCTCCAAGACCGAAGCCACTTATCGAGCTGCATCTAACTTGGTTCAGCTGGTTGGCATCAACCAGACTCTCGCCGAGACGAAAGCGATAGCTGCTAAAAATGCCGTACAAGGAGCTAGCAACATCCTCACCAAAGCAGCAGCAGCTGCCACATGGCTTTGGAACGCGGCTTTGGCTGCCAACCCCGTTGTATTGGTGGCAGCAGCAGTGGGCGGATTGGTGGCTGGAGTGGTTGCTCTTATGAACGCATTTAACAGTAACACGGAAGCTCAAGAGAGAGCAACCCGGGCAATGGAGGCATACAATCGAGCTGCCGAAGCCTCCACGTATGTACTGGATCAGATCGAGACCAAGCGGAACACTCTGTCCAAAGCCGAGGAGATCCGGGGCAAGAGAGAAATAGAAAATCTCAAAGCCAATCATGCCACGTCGGAACAGATCGCCGAAGCTCAGCTTAAAACAGCTAACAAGCTCCGCGAGATTGAGATGAGTGCAGCTCGTCAAAGACAGATGGCTGCAATGGATGAGTTCGACTCCTTGAAGAAGGTGATTGCAGCCAAGGAGGAGGAGCTCAACACATGGTCAGGAAGCTTGGCCAAATACAAGGAGGCCAAAAAGGAACTCGACGATTTGAAAGGCCGATACCAAGAACTGTTCCGGACAGTCGAGAATGAAGGAGCCGCAATTGCTAACTTGGCTCTTGAGATTGCAATAGCCAACCGGGAGGCTCAGCAGGCCATTGCCGATAAGGCTCTGGAGGTTGCTTTGAAGAACTCGGAAGCCATGCAGAAGATCCGGGAAGACGATCTCAGGCTCCAAACAACATTCCAGTCTACGAACATTGCCATCCGGATGGAGTATGAGAAAAAGCTCTACAAGGCAGCTCAGGATGGAGCCCGGGAACGTCTGGCTCTCCAGAAAGCTCACGGCAAAATTACTAATAAGGAGTATCAGACGGCTCTGAATGCCATGGCTCGGTCTGACAAGCAGTTCTACGAGAACCAAGCCAAACAGCTCAATGACTACCTTGCGGGGGTGAGAGCAAACATATTGGCTGTAGCTTCCGGAGGCACAGTCGATATGCAGATTGCTCAGGTTACTCAGAAGTACCAGGACGCCATGAAGGAGCTGGCCAACATTCAGTCTCCCCAGTTCGTGAGAGGTATGAGCGAGGAGGAATACCAGAAAGAGTATGCCGCTTATGAGCAGTTCCTGGTCAACAGAGCCGAACTCGAGAAACAGATCCAACAAAACCTCCAGGATGAAATTAAAAAGATCCGCGAGGACGCTACCAAACAGCAACTTGACCGGTTCAACCAAACTCTAAACGAACAGTATGCCGAGGACCTCTCGAAGGCAGCGGACAACGAAAGGGAGAAGCTGGAGCTCGAGAATGAGATGCTCCAGAAGCAAATCGAAGCCAGGAAAGCTGCCGGGGAGAAAACCTATGAGCAGGAGGCCCAGCTCCGAGCCAACAATCTTCGTCTCCAGCAAATGGACCTCGACAAGGAGCTCGCTCAAGCCGAGTTAAATCACAAGTCCAAGTATGAGATCAGGAAAAGGTATCTGGAGGCAGAGTTGGCAGCAGCTCAAGGAAACGAGGACGCCATTGCTCAGATCCAACTTGAGATGGCCGAGAACGAGGAGGCTTTATGGGAAGAACGGATCGAGAAGCTCCGGGAGTATGCCGAAATGGCATCCGGCTTTGCTAATGCTTTCAATGACTTGGCCAGTGCTCTCGGGGAGCGCCGGGCTCAGGAGGTAGAAGAACAATACAGCCGGGAGGAGCAGGCATTGGCAAACATGTACGCTAATGGCCAAATCACGGAGGCCCAGTACAACGAGAAGAAAGTCAAGATGGAGAAACAGAAGGAGAAGGAGTTGGCCAAAATCGAACGGGAACAAGCTATCCGGGAGAGGGCAATGGGATCCTTCGAGATTGGCATCAATACTGCCATCTCCATCATGGCATCGGCTAAAATGGGATTCCCTTTGGCTATCCCGTTCATTGCAGCAGCTGCGGCTTTGGGAGCAGTTCAGATGGCAGCTCTTTGGGCAGCTCCTCTGCCGAAAGCCGCAAGAGGTAAATACATTGAGGGACCCAGTCATGCCGCTGGAGGAGTGCACATTGAGGCGGAAGGAGGCGAGACCATCATTAACAAGAAGTCGAGCCGCATGTTCCTGCCTCTTCTGTCAGCCATAAACGAACTCGGTGGCGGAGTACCGTTCACTAAAGTTGGATCGGACGGGGGATATGCTATCCGATCATTCGCTGAGGCGTCGGAACCTATGAATCGGCTTGACATGGAGAGGGCAATTCAAAAAGCATTTGGCCAGGTGAGAGTGATTGCTACAATCGAAGATATTCGGAGGGGAGATGCTAACTACGTGCAGATTCAAGACCGGGCTAATTTTTAAATAGTCCAGCACAAATAGTATTTCAATATCTATTAGGAATAATTATGTTTGTATCGAAATAATTTGGCACATGATATTCATCAACTTAAAAGGCGCAATTGACTCCGAAGAGAATCGGGTCATGATGGAGCTTTGGGGAGGGACCTCAGGGATCTGTTCCGTGGAGACCTTCCGCCGGGTACTTGATGAACACCCCGACGAACAGGAGGTGTGCATCAACATTGACTGTGACGGGGGCTCTGTTGAGGAGGGCTTCAAGATTTATGACCTTCTTCGCATGAGCGGGAGGACGATATATACAAATATTGTCGGGGGATGCCACTCGATGGCAGTGTGCATCCTGTTGGCAGCTCCGGCAGAGAACCGGTCGGCAAACAGGAATTGCCGGGCACTCATCCATCGGGTATACATGCCGGTCGAGGATTGGCTCACTTCCGGCGATGCTCGTAGCATTGCCGAAGAGCTTGCTCTGGAGGAGGAGGCTATTCTTGACGTGTATGTCGAGAGAACAGGTCAGGACCGGGAACGGCTCCGCAATGTCATGCATGAGGAACGCATCCATGATGCCAAATCACTTCTTGACTTGGGATTCATTTCCAAAATCAATTCATACAACACAAACCAAATTTTTAATGCTATGGTAAAAAACGAAAAAAGCGCTTATGAGAAGTTCATGAGCAAGGTCAAGGCATTCCGGAATGGCAAGAAAGGCGCTCCCGCCAATTTTGACTATCTGGATGCTGAGGGTCAGGTCGTTCTCCAGACCGTAGGTGAAGAGGACAATCTGGCCGAAGGTGTAGAGGCAACTCTCGCCAATGGCGAGACGTCGGGCACTGTCGTTCTGGAAGACGGTCGGGTGGTTACTGTCGAGGACAACATCGTCACCAGCATCGAGATGGGGGACACCGAGTCTCTCGAGGACCGCGTTGCAGAACTGGAGGCGATGCTCGACGAGGCAACGAACCTCATCGAGGAGCAGGAGAACGAACTCCGCAACCTCCGTGGTAGCAACTACCGCCCGAAGAACCGCAAGACGGTTCTGCCCGGAGGCAAGAAGACCGAACCCTCGGCAGATGACCTCAAGAACGAAGCTCGCGAAAAGCTCCGGAAGGTCAACGCTGCCAAAAAGATTCTCAAGTAGTCAAACTCAAAAACTTTAGGAACTATGGCAAATAAAAATGGCGGATTCCTTGACATGGATAAGTTCACTTTTTGTGGACGTGTCATTCAGGCAATCTCGGAGATGATTATGGAGGACACCATTCAGGGTCCTGACATCAACTCCATCCACACAGTCTTCCCCGACATCGTCACTAACACCGAGGTGGGTTACATCGGCGAGGGCGGCATGGTCGGCGTGGTCAACACCGGGTGTAACCCGACTCCTCAGCCGTGGAACATCAACACCCGCAAGCTGAAGTGGGAGCCCGGTGTCTGGGAGATCCTTCTGTCCCAGTGTTACACTGACCTCCAACAGTCGGCAACTATTTACTCTCTCCGCACCGGCGTCGACATTCCGGACTTCACGGACACGGACTACATGAACATCGTCATTGAGGTTCTGGAGCGCTCCATTATGGATTTCTGGTACCGCCTGTTCTGGTTCAACGACAAGGACGCCAAGAACGTTACCGACAGCGGTATCATTACGGATGGTCTCGACCTGAAATTTTTCACCATCATCAATGGTTTCTGGAAACAGATTACCGTCCAGGTTACAGTCAATCCGTCCCAGCGCGGAGCAACAATTACGGAAAATGCCGGGGCATCTTACGCAGCTCAGAAGCTTACTCCGGCCAAGGCCAAGGAATACATTCAGTCGGTCGTGTTCAGTGCCCCGCTTCTGCTCCGTCAGCAGTCTGACAAACTTATCCTCGTTACCCAGTCTGTCTACGATGCCTATCAGCAGTCTCTTATGGACGCTTGCTGCCTCGAGTCGGCTCGCTTGGCTCTGATGAATGGCATGGAGGCTCTCAGCTTCAATGGCATCCCTGTCATCGCAATGCCCATCTGGGACAAGATCATCGCTACGTCGGAAGACACTGGCACGAAGCTCAACAATCCCCATCGAATTCTCTTCACCTCGAAGAGCGTGCTCGGCATAGGTGTTGATGCAATCGACAGCTTCGAGAAGATGCGGATCTGGTACGAATACAAAGACCGCGTAGTCTACGTAGAACTCATGGGTCAGGCGGATGCCAAGCTCACTAACCCGGATCTGTTCTCGGTAGGTATCTAATCCTTAAAAATCTAAGAAAATGGCAGGACTTGATTGTTCTAAAATCAAAACAGGATTCATCAACCAGGTGTGTGGTAAGCCGGCAATCGCCGGCACCACCGCCAGGGTGATTCTCCTCAGCTACTCGGACGTCGACAAATCGAAGTCTGTTGTAACTGACAACGTTATCTCTTCGCTCATCCTTAAGACCGGGGCCACTGGTTACGAAGTCGACTCGCTGCCCAACGCAACTGTAGGCTCGGACACCATCAATGCTGGCACGTACCTCAAGACTCACCAGCACAACGTAGTTGTCCGAATCTTCAAGAAGTCGGAAGCAGCCAAGAAGTTCGTAAACGGCCTGACCAATGCCCGCGTCATCGCTATCGTCGAGAACAACGACATCGGAGACAAAGGGGACACCAAGTACGAGGTGTATGGCTGGGACTCGGGTCTGGAGCTCACCGAAATCACTGTCACTACCGAAATGACCGACGGCGTCGCATACCAGGTAACTCTGGCCAACGGCACCATCGCTCAGGAAGGTTCGCTCCCGATGAGCCTCTTCGACACGGACGAAGCCACCACAGACCTCATGGTAGCCGGGCTTCTGACCAAAGGATCTAAACCGTAGCACTCATGACTGACATGCTCGAAAGACTGAGAGCTTACCAATCCAAGTATGGGTCCCTGAAAGGCGAAGCCTATCGGGCCCATACATTGGAATTGGAAAAAAATCCCGCTCTCCATCGAGAAGTAGATGAACTTTCTCGATACTTTTTGAATAAGTCAGTTTCCCGATGCGGCTTCTGCCTGATCGAAGCCGACTTAGCATTAAGACGAATAACAGAACAACAAATGAAAAATGTAGCACACCCCGATTACGAACTCAGAGCAGGTACTCTGCTCCATGACCCGATCAACAAAGAGTTCAGCAAGATCCTCACCCCGAGGAACATCACGGAGGATCTCTGCCTGTACCACATCGCATTCAACAAGGATGCGCTCTCGTACTTCACCCGAGTTCCCGAAGACCTGAACGACCGACTGGAGAAATTCATGTCTCGTTATGGCAAGGAGATGCCGGACAAGGACGTGGAAATCAAAAAGCGTCAGGCTCAGGTCCTGAGCAAGCAGATCGATTCTGTCAAAGCCGAACTCGAAGAGCTGAACAAGAAACAGATCGAGCTGAACGCCAAGCTCGATGAGTACTCCAAAGCCATGGAGGCAATCCATGCCATTCTCGACTCGGCATCCGCCGAGGAGAAGACCGAGGAGAAGCCCGAGGAGAAGACCGAGGAGAAGCCCGAGGAGAAGCCCGAGGAGAAGCCCGAGGAGAAGACCGCCGACATCGACACCGAGGTGAAGGAGTTCATCGACGCCGGGATGGATCTGGAAGCCATCAAAGAAGCCTATGCAGACTCGCAAATGTCTGCCGGGGAGATCGAAGAGGCTTACAATCGTGTAGTCAATCCCGTTTCGGAAACTCCCAAGAAGGGAGCCAAAAAAGGAGGGTCCAAATAGGACTGGTAATAGGACGGGGTCGCTTCCCGTCCCTCCTACTATTAAAATTACGCCAGTATGAAAGTTGCACAGATCAAATCAGCTCCTCAGTTCGTATCCCGGGACTGGAGGCAATATGGCATCCAGACATACGGAGATACCAATGATTTTCCCCAGACGGTCAGCGAGATTGTTCAGGCTTCAAAGACCGGCAATGCCTGCTTGAGCATATACAATGACTTCGTATACGGTCACGGATTCAAAGATCCCGGCATTTACAGATTACGGGTAAACAAAGAAGGGGAGAAGCTTGACAAGATCCTCCGCATGGTTTGCAAAGACTTTACGGTGTGGCATGGATTTGCAATTCATGTTAACTATAACATGAATTTCCGAGTCAGCTCGATCCACCACATCCCATTCGAATCCCTCCGACTGGAGAAGGCGGATGACAATGGGTTTATTGGCCGGACGGCATACCATCCGGATTGGGGTCACCGAGACAAGACGAGGTCCCGGTGGTCACCGTCTGACATTGAGTGGTTTCACCTCTTCAACCCGGATCCGGAGGTCATTCTCAACCAGGTGGAAGAGGCTGGCGGATGGGACAATTATAATGGCCAGATCCTCTACTTTTCAGGAGACTCCGAAGGCAGTCCCTCTTATCCGGTCCCCATCTTCATCGCTGAGATGACCGACATGAGAACCGAGGAAGCACTTGCCAACGTAGCCGGCCGAAACGCATGCTCCAACTTCTTGTCAGCTGGAATATTGGTAGACATCAAGGACGAGACTCAAGACCAGTCCCAAGTCAATGAGACGCAGAAAGAGCTCAACAAATTTCAGGGGGACGAGAACACCTCTCAGCTGTGGTACATTCAGTGTAAGTCCAAAGACGAGGTGCCCCAGTTCATAAGATTCTCGGGGGAGAACTACGACAAAGCATTCGAAGTAACGCAGAGAGTCATCCCGGAGAACATTGGCCAATCCTTCAAGCAACCCCCCATTCTCCGAGCTGTTGACGTGGGGGCTAACTTTGGGGCTGATCTCATGACCAATGCCTACAAGTACTACAACTCTGTTACAGTCCGGGAGCGTCAGCAGCTGGAGGAGACTTTCGTATCGATTTTTGAGTACTGGTGGGCTCCTTTGGAAAATCCCGACTTCGCTATTCAGTCTCTCACTTACAATGCCGGCGAGTCTATAGCAGACAGAATTGGCAAGGACAACATGACTCAGGTACTGGAGATTATCCGGGACCAGATGCTCTCCACTGTTCAGAAGAGAAACATGCTCAAGCTCATCTATGGGCTTTACGACGAGGAGATTATAAAACTCATGCCCGATGATACTCAACTCTAACGACCTTCGGAATGTTCGGCCGATAGCCGAGAACATCAACGACCCGGCCAGACTGGAGCCATATATCCGGGAGGCTGAGACTCTCAGACTGGTGGATGCCATAGGAGCCAATCTCTACAGATGGCTCGACGAGACAGACTTTTCCGGCCACGGTCCTTTCCAATACGGGGACGTAACCATTACAAAAGATCAGTACACTGCCGCCATGGAAGGCGGGTATTATGATGGTGGCTGTTCCGGGGATGGTCGAAGCGAAGGACTCAAGATCGCCATTGCATACATTGCGTATTCCCGATTCATCGTCAACAATCCAATCAATCCCACTGCCTTCGGTGTGAAGTACAAAGATGGCGAATTCAGCACTCGAGTAGAAGACAACATAATCGTCCGTAGCTCGAACGAAGCACGGAACATCGGGGAAGCCTACCTCGAGAAGGCTATAAATCACCTTAAAGCTCTGCGGTTACTGACTCCATGTACTGAATACAAGGAGTCCCCGTCTCGTAAAATGATTATAGGACATGATAAATTATAAGTTTAACAGACATGAAGGAGGAAGTCATGAAAGCGGGAAAATGGATATGCGGGAGCATTGTAGGGTTTTGGGGGCTTTTAGCTCCGGTCCAGGTCCTTATCCTCTGTGTCTGTATTGCCGTTATCGTCGACTTCATAACTGGAAATATTGCTGACTACAAGCGCCACAAACGAGCCCATCGAAAATATGTGTTCAAAAGCGAGAAAATGTGGGACACGTGTTGGAAGTTGGGGCTCAGCATTATCGGTATTGGCATGGCCTACATGCTTGACGTGCATGTCCTCCCGAACTTGGGGGGTCTCAACCTTGCCAACTTCTTCGCTGCTTTTGTGGTCGGGACTGAGTTTTGGAGCTTTCTGGAGAACTCCGCAATCATTTCGAATCACCCCATATTCAGAGCTCTCCGGTCATACATGGAGAGATCGGTCAGCAAGAAAACTCAAATAGACTTTGAATGCCATGAAGACAAGTAAGTATTTTAAGCCCGAAGAATTCGAGCGATGCAACCCATCCTGCTCCATTGAAGACATGGACCAGGATTTTCTCGATCTACTGGATGACCTCCGTGAAAAGGCAGGCATCCCTCTCGTCCTCAATTGCGCTTATCGTTCCAAAGAACACGATAAGGCCAAAGGACGGTCCGGCAACAGTGCTCACACAGAAGGTTTGGCAGTGGACATCCGGTGTGCCTCGGGCCCCAATCGGATGAAGATCCTCCGGGCAGCCATTGCATTGCGGATCCGGAGGATAGGCATCGACGGGAATTTTATCCACGTAGATGCTTCTAAAACCCTCCCGCAGGACACGATATGGACTTACTAAAGAGAGTACTCTGCACAATAGTTCTTGTAGGTATAGGCTTTATAATCGGGCGTAAAACAGTCGAGGAAAAGACCGTTATAAAGTACGTCGATTTACCCCCAATTCAGGGGGAGGTCAAAGTCCCGGATTTGGTTCCAAAATGGGAGGGTTTTAGGAATCCAATCAAATTGATATATATCTATAAGGGCCAGGAGGAAAAGGTTCCCCAAACACCCCCAGAAATCACAAATGGAGGGGGTTTTGGGGAGGACAAAAAGGAGGTGGATACCCTGGAGAGCGTAAAAAGTACAATGTTGGACTGGAATACGACCAGGAAATACGCTGGAACATTCTTCAAAGATCCCAAAATTGGCCAATTTGACTGGGAGGCTACAGTCCAATACAACACTCTCCAGCATCTTACGTACAAGTATACC
>ENA-UOJK01001296-UOJK01001296.1-human-gut-metagenome-genome-assembly--contig:-C116-NODE-1296-length-17408-cov-5.051691_pt1 | contig 17408 bp, 11 predicted proteins | sample MGYA00242348_ERZ723895 | MGnify/ENA metagenome assembly ERZ723895
TAAATTAATTAAATTATTATTAAATAAATGTTTTTTTAGAATATTTGAAGTATTTTATTTAGAATTTTTTGTGTCTTTTTTATTATTATTTGTCAATACAAAAGTCAAGTATTTTCGTGTTTTTTTCCTCAATTCGACACTTTTTACGTTTTATACAAAACATATATTTGCATAAGTGCTCAAGATATCCACCATTTTTTTATCCACAAACCTGTGGATAAAGTGGATAACTCTGTGTATAACTCAAAAATAGCGCCTTTTCAGTATTTTTGCCTGTGGATAACCTGGTGATAACTTTTCACTTGTCCTCATCCTCTATCGGGCAACTTCGACATGTTTTGGCACAATTATTGTGCAATTCTCACAATTAGACATTTTTAAATTGTTTCACTCCCGAAACAATCAGAATTTCATCGAAAGTTTTCCATAAAACAATTGCTATTTTTCCATCTATTCACATAGCGTTGTCCTTTGTCGAATGATTGTTTAAAAACCGATCAAAGGAAAAAAAAGAAAAACTGCATGCCCGCAGAATACTCTGCAAACATACAGTTTTTCTTTCGTATATTGATTAGATAATACGTTTTGCACACATTGGTGTTCTGTAGTACAGATCGGAAATGATAATTCCCTTTGATGGTGTACTTGCATGAACAACCTTGCCATTACCGATATAAATAACAACATGGCCGACGCCTTCGCTGTCACCATAGAATACAAGGTCACCAGGCTGAAGATCACTGATGGCTACAGATGTGCCAACAGTTGCCTGAATACTTGCACGTCTCGGAATGGAATAACCGAAATGCAGGTAAACCTGCTGTGTAAATCCTGAACAGTCAACACCATTTGTCAGACTGTTGCCGCCATAGACATATGGATAACCGACATACTGTACAGCGAAGTCTGCAATCTGCTGGCCCAGTGAAGAGCTGGATGAAGTAGATGAAGCAGTTGTATTGCTTGTTACAGTTGGCTTGGTCGTCGTCAGATAATCACTCTTGATGTAACCTGTCTGACCGTTATAATCAACACGGCTCCAGCCGCTGCTTGTCTTGCCTGTTCGTGTAATGCTGCCGCCTGCTGCAAGTGTACCGATCTTATCCGCATCTGCTGATGCTTTGGCACGGATATTCACACCTGCTGTTGCATAAACGGTTTCTTTCACTTCTTCAATATCACTCTTAGAAGAGGAAGTATTGGATGAAGAAGATGTCTGATTGCTCTCTGTTACCTGAGGCTTTGTTGTTGTCAGATAATCACTCTTAATGTAACCTGTCTGACCATTGTAATCCACCTTACTCCAGCCATTGCTGTCTGATGTACGTGTAATGCTGTAGCCTGCGATCAGGGTACCGATAACATCCGCATCTGCTGATGCCTTGGCACGGATATTCACGCCTGCTGTTGCATAAACAGTTTCTTTCGTTTCCTGCTTTGTCTCAGTTGTCTGCTGTGTACTGTCTGATGCTGCAGCCGGTTTCGTTGTTGTCAGATATTCGCTCTTGATGTAGCCTGTCTGACCATTGTAATCCACCTTGCTCCAACCGTTGTTGCCAACACCTGTACGTGTAATACTGTAGCTTCCTACCAGCACATCCAGTTTATCTGCATCTGTCGATGCTGCTGAACGAATAGATACGGAATAAGTTGCCCATACCGTTTCATTCACATCTGTATAAGAAGCAGAGGATTCTTTATCCTGCTGAGTCTTCTCTGGCTCTGCGGCTTTTGTTTCTGCTGTTTCAGTTTCAGCAGCCTTTGTCTCTGCTTCTGTCTCTTTCTCAGTTTCAGCTTCAGTTTCGGACGCTTCAGTTTCAGCAGCCTTTGTCTCTGCTTCTGTCTCTGCCGTCTCAGATTCCTTCTTCGTCTGCTCTTCATCAACAGAAACAGCCTCTTCGTATTTCACATCCAGAACAACTGAATCTGCCGGAATGTAACCTGTGTTATCACCAACCTTAACCTGTACCCACTGGCCATCGTCTGATGCTCCGAGCACTGTCAGCTCCTGATCCCACAAAACAGTTGTCACAATCTTGGCATCAGCTGAAGGTTCTTCGTACATATACATCTGCTCACTCTGTGACTTTGCCACCAGTTCAGAAACTTTATGTTCTTCTGCATAGGCTTCTGCATCTGTCCCTGTGAGCAAATACTTTGCTTCCACATAGCCATCACAATCACCGGATGTAATATGTGCCCATCCGTCTTTGACTTCCTCAATCTCACAGCCCGAGCCGGAATAAAGCTTACCCACAACTTCTGCATCGCCATTCGGTTCTGTATGGATCTTCAGATAATCATCAGCAACAGCGATACCCTTCTTCGCATACGGAGAACGCTGATCCTGTTCGACAGTTGTAATAATCCTTGCTTCCAGATCCAGGCCTCCTACATAGGTACTGTCGGTGCTGACAACAGATATACTCTGATCTGTATTGATCGTAATCGGTGCTGCCATCGCCGGCACTGTACATGCAGAAACAACAAGAGCTGTGGTAATACCTAACACAGCTCTCTTATATCTATGATTCACCATCGGTATACCCCTTTTCTATCTTTTACTTTGTTCCTATCCCATAATTATGTAAATGCAATTACAAGATATTAATAAACAATTGTAAGTTGTTACATTATTGTTACAAAAAGATTATACCAATGATACGCTTTTTTGTCAACCTATCCGTCTGATTTTTCCACCCTGAATCATGATCTTCTGCTGTTTCAGCAGTCGTCCCACAGCACGTTTGAAGGCTGCTTTACTGATTCCGAGCTCACGCTCAATAACTTCCGGACTGGCTTTTTCTGTAAAAGGCAATACACCGTCATAGCTGTCCAGCAGTCTGAGGATCTTCTCTCCGTCCTTGTCCATCTGCACACTGACTGTCTCTGACATCGTCAGTTCCATCTTGCCGTCTTCTCTGACTTTAACAACTCTGGCATGTACCCGATCTCCGACTTTCATACGGCCATGAACACCCTTTGATGGGATCATGCCATGATACGTGCCGTCTACGGCAACAAAAGCACCATAATGTTCATTGATCTGATAAACAATCCCCTCAACGTAATCATTTTTCTGATAATCACTGTCTGTTCGCAGATATTCATAAACCTTCATCGTTGCACAGAGACGGCGGCTCTTATCTATATAAAGTGCCACCAGACAGCTCTGACCGCTCTCCGGACGCCATGTCTGCTCTTTAAAAGGCAGAAAAAGATCCTTTTCCAATCCCCAGTCCAGAAATGCACCAATCTTGCCCACCTCTTTGACTTCCAGTATCGCTGTTTCTCCCAGTTTCAGCTTTGGCTCCAATGTTGTGGCCACCAGTCTGTCCTGAGAATCACGATAAATAAATACTTCAATCTCATCACCGATCTGGCTGCCTTCCGGCACATATTTGGACGGTAATAAAACAGCCTGCTCTTCGCCTTCACAGCCAAGATATACACCAAATGTTTTCACACGCTTGATTGTTAAAACCTGTTTCTTTCCTAATTCGATCATTTTTTCCTCCCCTATCTATCTTTTGAACTCAACAACCGCGTAGGCCTGACCTTCTGCATCTCCAAGCAGAATCTTGATGATTTGATCATCCTTATATATAAAAGGATACAACTGGTCATGCAATACTGCCGCTTTCTTATATTCTACACGTACCTGGCGAATATGAAAATCCTCCGGTACAAATTCCAATGCCGTTCTTATATACTGTGCATTATTCATGTGCTGATTCGTGTCAATAAACGCTTTTGGAACACTGATCGGTTCCAGCCTTTCCTTTTCTTCCCTGAAAGCAATCTTACGTGGTGCATACGACATGTCCGCTTTCTCTTCCATAGGATAATGTGCCGCAATCTCCGGTGTGATTCTTACAACGTGTCCGTTTTCCATATCCACAAGTATCCACTGCGAATTGGCAACAGCGAGACGTCTGCCGTTCTCGTCCTGAAGCATAAAGTTTCTGTAACCGAAAGCTGCATCGAATTTGTATGGCCATGTGCTGACACTGACTTTGCATCCCATCTCCGGATATGTGTCCACATCAATCTGCCATGAAGCCAGCAGCCAGGCCAGATGATGCTCATTCATGTAGGTAAGCCCCATGCCAAGCACTTCCGACTGGAAAACGCTGCAATCCTGAAAGTATTCGGCAATCTGAGCAATATCTGCAAAACCTTTCATGGAAATCTCACTATAAGTAACTCTTCGATCATGTGTATACATCCTCCGTCTCCTCTCTCTGCCTGTCGCAGGATAAAAAAAACAGACATCTTGCCTCAGCAAGATGTCTGACCTAATAGCTGGGCTAGAAGGACTCGAACCTTCAAATGCAGGAGTCAGAATCCTGTGCCTTGCCAATTTGGCGATAGCCCAATGTCTCTTGACAAAAAGAATTATATAACAGGAAATCAAAAACGTCAAGCACTTTTTTTAAATTTTTTAAACTTTTTTATTTATATCTACAAAATACCAAATTCCACCATCTGCCGGAAGATCGAGGACGGCGAAACATCCTTGGTCTTTGAGAGCAACGATCCACAGTTAATCATGTCAGGCCCGTTTTCACTGCCTAGTGCTGGCAGCGGTACATAAGGCGTTAAAAAACAACACCTAAGTACCGGCCGCACCAGAAGCACCTGACATGATTAACTGTGGATCGTTGTTCTTTCGAAGTTTTCGATGTTTCGCCATGAACGCCTCCCGGCAGATATTCCATCCAGATAAGCGCTCCACTTCAGAAGGCATATCTGCTTTACAGGATTAACTCACTTACACCTTCGCCTTTCTATACACAGATCATTGCGAGCTGGCAATAACCTTTTGAAAAAACATCAAAGAGCACCCATTCATGGCAGGTGCTTCCGTCACGGCCGGTACTTAAGTGGTGTCCTTTACCACTTTATGTACCGCTGCCTGTGACGGTGCAGTGCGAGTGTGCCTGCCATGAACGGGTGCTCTTTGATGTTTTTCGATATTCTACTAACAGTTCGCAATGATCGTCTAGTATTCCACTTCCTGAAGGAACAATCCCTGTGCCGCCGCAGTTGCTCCGGCTTTTGTTCTGTCCCTACTCTCTAAAATAGCTGTCATTTCTTCCGGCCGGCGCTCTCCTTTTCCGACTTCAATTAGGGTGCCCACAATGATTCTTACCATATTATATAAGAAACCATTGCCATAAACTGTAATCTGCAGTTCTCTCGTATCAGCATAAATATCAATATCATAAATCTCACGAACAGTGGATTTGTTTGTACGCTTGTTGGAACAGAAAGCTTTGAAATCATGTTCTCCAACAAGAAGGGCTGCCGCCTTTTTCATTGCAGTCACATCCAGCTTATCGAAACAGTACCAGGTATACTTTCTGTCAAAAACACAGGGAACATCGCCAATGGCAATACGATAGAGATATTTCTTAGCTTTGGCATTGTACCTGCTGTGGAAACGTTCCGGCACATCGTCCACACGATTGACCGCAATATCCCCGGGAAGATATCGATTCAGATAATACTTCATCTCCCAGCATTTCATATTGCTGTTGGTATGGAAATTCGCCACCTGTTCATAAGCATGGACGCCGGCATCTGTTCTTCCTGCTCCGATCAATTCTACCTGTTCTCCTGTCATCTTGCTGAGAACATCTTCCAGTTTTCCCTGGATGGTCACGCCATGACCTTTGCCAAGGCGCTGCCATCCATCATATCTGCTGCCATCATATTCAATCAGCAGCCGTATATTTCTCTCCATATGCTATCCTTTCACATCTCACAAGGTGCGGATGCCCCGGCGTACCGATATCTGTCAATGTCGGCACCTCACTCAGACAATTCTCACCTGCATAGCGACAGCGGCCGTAAAACGGACATCCGCCGTCTCCATCCACTGTTTCCGGTAATATTTCATTCACTGTGACGCTATCTGTCGTTTCTTTCTCTTCATCTGTCAGAATACTGTCAAACAGCATTCTTGTATACGGATGACATGGATGATCATAAAGTTCATCCACATCTGCCATCTCCACAATTCTTCCAAGATACATCACGATCACTCTGTGACACATATGATGCACAACATTCAAATCGTGGGAAATAAACATATACGTCAGATTCTTCTCATCATGCAACTTCAGAAGCAACCTGAGAATCTGTGACTGAACCGTAACATCAAGGGCGGATACCGGCTCATCAGCGATGATCAATTTTTCCCCGCGCATCAGCGACAGGCCGATACTGATTCTCTGTCTCTGACCACCTGAAAGCTCCCTGGCATAACGATTCGCAAAAGATGGATCCAGGCCAATCTCTGTCAGCATCTGATTCACCAACTCTTTACGCTGTTTCTTATCCTTAATGCCTTTCAGCTTCAGTGGTTCCTCAAGGATCCAACCAATCTTCCTGGCAGGATTCAGGGAACTAAAAGGATCCTGAAAGACCATCTGCGGTTTCAGATGATCCATCTCAAGCTTACCGTCATACTCTCTATTCAGTCCGACAATGGTCTTCGCCAATGTGGACTTGCCACAGCCGCTTTCACCTACAACGCCGAGAATCTCACCCTCATAAAGATCAAAACTCATATCATGGATAATATGCTTGCGTTTATCCTTACTTGAAAACAGCTTCTTATTCTCTTTATAATAAACATTCAAATCCTGAACTTCCAGCAGCTTCTTTGTATTCTGGGATTTCCGTACCTGATCCGGCATAGACGCTACAAGCTTGCGGGTATACTCATGCTTTGGATGCTTCAGTACCTCTTTGGCATCCCCGCGCTCTACGATCACCCCTTTGTACATGACAACCACCTTCTGACAGACTTCCTTGATGACGTTTAAGTCATGGGAAATAAACAGAATAGAACTGCCCATATCTCTGTGGATTTTCTTCAACAGATTCAGAATCTGAGCCTGTACAGTTACGTCAAGGGCCGTCGTCGGTTCATCCGCAATGATCAGATCCGGATGGTTGATAATCGCCATGGCAATCATCACACGCTGACGCATACCGCCGGAAATTTCATGAGGATACTGATCCACCAGTAATTCCGGATTTCTGAGGCCGACACTGGCCAGTGCTTCGATCACACGTCCGCGAATCGCTTCTTTATCTAAATCTGTATGCAGTTTCAGGCTTTCTCCCACCTGAGTACCAATCTTCATGACCGGATTCAGAGATGTCATCGGTTCCTGAAAAACCATCGACATATTCTTGCCCTGGATCTTGCGGCGCTCCTCACGGCTCATGCCCAAAAGTTCCTGACCATTCAGCTGAATGGAGCCCTCAGATACCTGCGCTTCTTCACTAAGCAGTCCCATCACTGCAAGAGATGTCATGGACTTACCGGAACCGGATTCACCAACGATTCCGACGATTTCTCCTTTTCCCACCTCAAGATTGACATGATCCACAACTGTGTGTATGCCACTCTTTGTTGGAAAACCAATGGTCAAATTCTCGATTTTTAATAATTCCTTATCCATAGGTTCCTCCTAATCGCTGATGGCCCTCAGCCCTTCACTGATCTGACTGAAGCCGAGAATAATAAGAACAATGACAACACCCGGCCAAATGGCATACCACGGTGCTGTAAATATATAGGCCTGTGCCTCCGAAAGCATACGTCCGAGACTTGGATCCGGCGGCTGAACACCCAGTCCGAGATAACTCATACTTGCCTCCGCCAGAACAGCATTGTTAAAACCGATCGCCGCTGCTGTCAGCATGCTTACAACGGTATTCGGCAAAATATGTACAAATATAATTCTCAGACTGCCCGCTCCCATCACCTGGGCACTGCGGACAAATTCCTGGGACTTGTATCGTATCACTTCGCTTCGCACAATTCGCGCAAAACTCGGGATAAACATCACACCCAAGGCCACGATGATCTTGTACTTGCCGGTTCCGATAAAACTGATAAAGATCAAAACAAGCAGGACGCTCGGGAATGATAATAAAACATCATTGATTCGCATAACAATCTCATCCAGAAGACCCCCGTAAAATCCGGTGAGTGCACCGATGATAACGCCAAAAAAACATCCAATGACAACTGTGGACAATGCCACAAAAAATGTCGTGCCGCAGCCATTCATGACACGGCTGAAAACATCTCTTCCGAAGTTATCTGTTCCCATAATATGCATCAGGCTTGGTGCCTGATTCCTGGCCATGCTGTTCATGCCTGTAATATCATACGGCGTCCAGAACTGGCCGATAATCGTTATGACGAGGATAATGCCTGTCAGGATCAGACCGAAAATCAGACTGTAATTATGTTTCTTCATCTTCTACTCTCCTACGCTGTCCGTACTCTCGGGTCTGCCAGCTGGTATAAAATATCCACAAGGAAATTGATGATCACAACAATGGATGTAATATATAATACCGCTGCCTGAACAACCGGATAATCACGGGTTGATATCGATGTGATCATCAGACGACCCATACCCGGAATGCTGAAAACCTGCTCAATGACAAGACTTCCGGCAAGAATTTCTGCTACAACCATCGCTACAAATGTAATAACAGGTATCAACGCATTACGAAGAACATGGCCATATAAAACCTGATTGACGGAATTGCCTTTGCTGTAAGCCGTTCTGACATAATCTTTCTTCATTTCGCTTAATACGGAATTTCGAAGATACTTCACAACCATCGCAATCTTTGGAAGCGCTACCGCAACAGCCGGAAGGATCAGGTACTCGATGCATCCTTTCAGGTCCTCCTGCATACTGACATAACCTCCTGGCTGAAACACCTTAAGCACCAGACCAAAAATAACCGTCAGGATAATTCCCAGAAAGAAAGACGGAATCGCCATTGTGATCTGCGTCACCTGATTGATCACTACATCCAGCCATTTGCCGGCATAGCGTGCTGACAGCATGCCCAGAGGCAGTGATACAACAATGATAATGATAAACGACATCACAGCCAACAGAATTGTGACCGGCAGTCGGGACTGCAGAAGCTGTGTCACTGTCATTGTATCGTATTTGTATGATTGACCAAAATCGCCATGTAATGCCTTACCAAGCCAATGCACATAGCGGGTCAAAACAGGCTGATCCAACTCATACTCTGCTCTGACCCTTGCAATAGCTTCGGGAGATGCATCCACTCCCAGTTTGGAAACGGCGGCATCTCCCGGTATGACACTAAAAGCGGTAAAGGTCAGAAGTGAAATAAATAACAATGTTATAATGAGAGTAATGATTTTTTTTATAAAATATTTCATTATGACCTCCGCGACAGGTTCCGCTTATAGAAACCTGATCGATGTGCTCTATTTAATTTCTATTGATGATTCAGATTACTGAACCGGTTTGACAAGTGAAAGGTCAATTGCGGAAACCGGATAGCTCTGGTAACCTGTATACTTGTTGCTGACTGCAATAAAGTCAGCCGGATCTTCGATAAATACAGATGCTGCCTGATCTGTAAGAATCTGCTGAAGTTCACCATACAGCTGATGCTTCTCATCATGATCAATAGTTGCCAGTGCTTTACCGTATGCTTCATCATATGATGCATCGCTGAAGTTTGTAAAGTCATTGCTGGAATCAGTGTAATATCTCTTATACCATGTAGCCGGGGAAAGAGAGCTGATGTCAAAGCCGATGACTGTAGACTGATAATCTCTGCCCTGGTAAACATCTGATAACCATGAACTCCATTCAACCTGGTTGATAGTTACATTCACGCCTACAGCTGCCAGCTGTTCTGCAATGATCTCTGCAGTCTGAACATGCTGTGTATAACTGCTAGGTACAGTGATCTCAAGATCAAAACCATCTGCATAACCTGCTTCAGCAAGAAGTTCTTTGGCTTTATCTACATCATATGTATAAGTGCCTTCTGTATCTGCATTGTACCATGCTGTGATAGTCGGATAACCATGTGTCTGGATAATCTTGCTCTTTCCGCCGAACAGGAATTCATTGATGGCATCTCTGTCAACTGCATAGTTCAGTGCCTGTCTGACACGAACATCCTTCAGTGGCTCATAAGCGTTATTCAGGAAAAGACCGTGAACCAGCATCATTGTAGACTCTACGATATTGTAATTCTCAGTTCCAAGTGCCGCTACCTGATCATTGGTCAGATACTGAAGCATATCAATGGTACCGCCCTGAAGTTCCACAAAAGCGGACTGAGCATCTGCAATGAATTTGAACTTGGCATGCTGGATGCAGTCAAGTTCTTTGTTCCAGTAACCATCATATCTCTCCATCTCAAGATACTGACCTTCTGCAAAGTTCGTGATCTTGAAAGGACCTGTACCGATTGGATTAGTTGCCTGATTCGCATCGTTAGCCTGTTCAAGGATTGCAACAGACAGGTTGTAGATAAACTCTGAATTTGCTTCTGACAATGTCAGTTCAATGGTCTTGTCATCCACAATATTGATCGCTGAAATAGCAGAAAGTGCGGAAGACTCGCCGTCCATTTCCGCACTTCTCTCTAATGAATATTTAATATCTTCGACTGTTACAGGGTTGCCATCCTGGAAAGTAATTCCATCTCGTAATGTGAAAGTATATGTCTTTGCATCATCAGAGATTGTGTAATCACTTGCCACTGCCGGAGTGACATCACCATCTGTAGTAGGTTTTACCAAACCTTCAAAAACGTTAAATAAGACACTGCGAGTTCCTGCATCCGTATCTTCGTGCGGGTCAAGACTGCTGATTTCCTGTGACAGACCTACTGTGAAACAGGAAGTATCTGAATTGGCTGCGTCAGACTGTGTGCCATCTGCTGCTGATTCAGTTGTCTTTTCTGAAGAACTATTACCAGTTTCAGAAGACTCTGTACTCTTATTGCTTCCGCATGCGCAGAATGCAACAGATACCAAAAGCACCATTACACTTAAAAGAATCTTTGTGACAGATTTCTTTTTCATAATCGTTTAAACCTCTTTTTTCTGTAATATTTCTCCCATTATTAAATTGTCTATCACATTATACCATTTCAGATATAAAAAGCAAGTATTTTTTATTGAAATTGACAGTTATTCAACCGATTTCAAAGATTCAACCATGTCTATTTTTTTCAGTCGGTAGTACATCAGCCAGTTGACAAAAATCGAGAAGCCGAATGTAATAATAATCGCATAAATATAGCTCGAAAAGTCCGCACGACGGATAAACATGAGCACCTCTGTCTCGACGGAAGTAATAATATACGCATGCAGATACTTGCCGAATACCGCCCCCACAAGGGCACCAATAATCGTCAGCAGTATATTCTCTCTGTATACATATTCTGCCACTTCCAGATCATAAAATCCAAGCACTTTAATCGTTGCCAGTTCCCTGCGTCGTTCTGTAATATTGATATTATTCAGATTGTACAATACGATAAATGCCAGCATACCGGCGGCAGTCATCAGAATCAGCGTCACAATGTTCAGACTGTTCAGCACTTCCTCAAACTTGCTACGGACATAATCAGTGGTGGATGTTCCTGATACTGCATTCAATGCCAGTAATTTTGCTGAATAGGATTCGGAATTTTCACTGGTCAGTCCCGGAATGAAAGCTTCTATCTTATTCCATTTCGGCGTCTCACCGAATGTTGTCTCATATAATGCCGGTGACATATATACATAACTCATGAGATAATTCTCCGCAATATGTCCCACCGTAACTTCCTTATCCACATCATTGTCTGTAACGATAATCTTATCTCCCGTACTCACCCTGAGAAGATTGGCCAGCTTCTCCGTGATAATCACCGTTTCATCATCCATCGCATATAGCGTCCCTGTTTTTCTGTCCTGAAGCACCACAAAATCTTTGTAAACTTCTGTATCCTCAGGCACCGTCAGATAAGCTGTATACGAAGTCTCTCCATTGCCCTTGACACTCATACTCATGGAACGCAGTCTGGTATACTGATCCGCCTTTAGATCATTGTTATGACTTAAGAAATCATACAATTCATCCATATCCGCCTCATCCGCATTGTCATCCAGTGTCAGTGTCATGTCATAGTGGAACAGCTCATCATACTGTCTGTGTGCGACCCCGCTGATGGAGTCTGTCAGTCCAAAAGCAAAGACCACAAGAGCTGTACAGCCACCGATGCCAAATATAGTCATAAAGAAACGTTTCTTGTAACGGAAAAGATTTCTCACGGCAACCTTGGACGTGAATTTCATATGATGCCAGATAAATCCCACATGTTCCAACAAAATCTTTCGCCCTGCTGCCGGTGCTGAAGGGCGCATCAATTCCGCCGGTGATGCCACCAGTTCTCTGTAACAGGACGCCAGCGCCGCACCAGTCACGCAAATAACAGCTGCACCGGATGCCATGATAGAATAATAAGCATTCAGCGGTGTCAGTACCACAAACAAATTCGGATAGAGCACACGGTAAGCAGCAATGATAACCCATGGCAGCAATTTCTGCCCCAAAACCAATCCGATCAGGCTTCCGATGAGACTGGCCGATAAAGCATAAAAAACATATTTTCTGGCAATGGCCCAATTGCTGTACCCCAAAGCTTTTAGTGTACCGATTTCTGTTCTCTGTGACTCAACCATTCGTGTCATAGTTGTCAGACTCACAAGCGCCGCTACCAGGAAGAAAATCAACGGAAAAATCTTGCCGATAGCACCGATTCTCTCTGCATTCTGCTCATATTCCACATACGCCTGTGTCGAATTTCTGTCCAGAACATACCATTCCGGATAGTCTACATCTGCCAGCTGATCCTCTGCATCCTGAATTTCTTTCTCCGCGTCAGCAATCTTCTCCTGTGCTTCCTTTTTGCCGGACGCATACTTCTCTTTGGCATCTGCAAGTTCCGACTTTGCATCCGTAAGCTTCTGCTCTGCCGCTGCAAACTGTGCTTCTGCCGAAGCCATCTGAGACTTCAGTTCAGCCTTACCCTTATCAATCTCTGCCTGTCCGCTTTGCAGCTGCGCTTTCGCCTGATCCAGGGCAGCCTTACCGCTGTCTAATTCCTGTTGTTTGCTCTCCAGCTGCTGCCTGCCTGATTCCAACTGACTACTGCCCGCATCCAGCTGTATCTTAGCCTCTGTCAATTGATTAAAAGTCTCATCCAGCTTGGCCTGCTGACTGTTCAATTCTTTCTGCTGTTCGTTCAATTCTTCCTTCCCGAATGCAATCTGGCTTAATCCTGCCTCTATCTGGTCAAGTCCGCCATCTACCTGGGAAATACCTTCTGCCAGCGCATTCTTCTGCGCATCCAGCTGGATTAACTGCTCCTGAACAGCTGTAATCTGGGCATCCAGCTGTGCGATCAGAGCTTCATTCGGTTCCTCCTGGGACGCAGCCTCATTCCGCTGTTCTTCCAACGCCTCCTCCTGGGCTTCAAGCTGGGCGATGCCCTGTTCCAGCTCTGTCTGCTGTGCCGTCAAATTCTCCTTCTGTTCCTGCAGCGAAGCCTTCTGTTCATTTAATGCTGCTTCCTGACTTTGCAGTGTTTCCAACGCTTCCGTCAGCTTGGCCTGACCGGCTGTCAGCTGTTCCTGACCGGCATTGGCTGCCTGCAATCCCGCTTCGTACTGCTGCTTCTTCTCCGCCAATGTCTGTGAAGAATCCTCCAATTGCTGTCTGGCTGCCGTGATCTGTGTCTGCCCGTCCTGAAGCTTCTGCTCATTAGACGAGATTTCAGCCTGACCATCCTGAAGTTCCTGCTCCCCCGAAGAAAGCTTCGCCTTTGCAGCGGCAATCTGATCTTCATAGACAGCTCTATTATCATCCAGTTCTTTCTGTCCGTCACTGATCTGCTGTTCTCCATCCTGAATCTGTGCCCAGGCATCATCAAGCTCTGATTCCGCTTCTGCTTTGGCATCTGCCAGTTTGTCACGGGCATCATCTATCTCTGTATTGGCATCATCCATAATCCCGTTATATCTGGCTGACTCACGCTCACTGCTGATGGCTTCCAGCTTTGCCTTCACCTTGTCAACCACGGCTTCATAATCATCTGAATAGGCCTGTTTTGCAGCCGCACCATCCACCGTAATGTAAACTGCGCTGTAGATATCACTCTTAAAAACCTCCGGTGACAGGAAAACAAAAGCATCCGTCTGACCGGTTCCGACTGATGTTGTATCTCTGGTCGTTGTAAAATACTCCGGGCTTGCCGCCACACCCACGATTGTAAATGTCGATTCCGTCAATGTGTCTGACAATTTTTCACCTTTGCCCGGAGGCACAACCGTGATCTGATCGCCGATATGATATCCGTCCTTCTCAATCAGAAGATGGTCCACAACGCACTCATTGGCATTCTCAATATCCCTTCCTTCTGTTATCTCCAGTTTATTCACTGAAACCGGTTCAGACAAAAAGCGTAATGTCCATTTCTCATTGCCATTCATCACAAAAGCATCATAGCTATGTGCGCCATCCACTTCCTTTACGCCATCCACTTCTGCAATTGCCGTCAGATCCTCCCCAGTCAGTCCCAATGTGGACAGTACCCGAAGATCCATATAATCGGCCTCATCCAGATAGTGATCCAGTGTCAATTTCATATCCGGGCAGGTGGCCCTGATACCTGCCAGAAAAGCAACACCCAATGCTACAATCAGAAGAATGGACACATATCTATTGAGTGTATACTTTATCTCTCTGAAAAAATCTTTGTTTATTGCATTTCTCATAGATGCTCTCCTACCATTCAATAGTCTCTACCGGACGCGGATCCGGATTCACCGTCATCTCACTGACTCTTCCGTTCTTAATCTGGATCACCCTGTCCGCCATCGGCGCAATGGCCAGGTTATGGGTAATAACGATCACCGCCATACCATGCTTATGACAGGTATCCTGCAGCAATTTCAAAATTGCCTTACCGGTCTGATAATCCAAGGCACCGGTGGGTTCATCACATAAGAGCAGCTTCGGATTCTTGGCAAGAGCACGTGCGATCGCTACCCTTTGCTGTTCACCCCCTGAGAGCTGTGATGGGAAATTATACATACGGTCTTCCAGGCCCACATCCTTCAGAACCTCTTTCGCATCCATGGGATGCTTACTGATCTGCAATGCCAGTTCCACATTCTCCAGGGCGTTCAGATTCTGGATCAGGTTATAAAACTGAAAAACAAAACCAATGTCATCCCGGCGGTACTTTGTCAGCTGTCTGCTGTTATAAAGGCTGATATCCCGTCCGTCCACAATGACCTTGCCTGATGTCACGCGGTCCATACCGCCCAGCATATTAAGTACCGTCGTTTTACCGGCACCGCTCGGTCCCACGATCACTGCAAATTCGCCTTTATGTATCTCTATATCAACGCCATCCACGGCATGAATCATCACTTCACCCATTTTGTAAGTCTTCTTCACATTCTCCATGACTACAAATTCCGACATTTTTTCTCCTCCTGTTCAGGTATATCTCTTATCTTTCATTATAACAAAAATATATCCTGAATTCAGTGAAGATTTTATAAACTTTTCATAGCATTGCTTTTAAAAAATATAAAAGTTATAATACTTATTGAAGAAAATTTTTTACGGAGGTTTATTTATGGCTGAACAGACAACACATACTCTTCCTTTGCGTGAGGAAGTCCCTGCCAAGGATAAATGGCATATAGAAGATATTTTTTCCAACGATGACGCATTTACATCTGCACTTGAAGCATGCCGGACACATATCGACGCACTGGCTGCCTTCAAAGATCATCTTGGTGATTCGGCTGAAACGCTCTGCACTTATCTGACGGAAAAGGAGAAAGTACTGGTGGAACTTGACAGTCTCTACTGCTATGCAGGACACCGTTCCGATGAGGACACATCCAATCCGCATTATCAGGACCTTCGCGGTCAGGTCGATTTTACAGGCAACCATTTTTATGAGACAACCGCTTTCGAGGATCCTGAACTGCTTTCCCTTCCGGAAGATTTTATACCGGAAGCCTTAAAGAACTACTCTGAGCTGATGCCTTTTACTCATTATCTTGAAAACACACTGCGTATGAAATCCCATACGCTTTCAAAAGAGGAAGAGGCCCTCATGTCCCTGACTATGGACCTGGACAGCACCCCGCAGTCCATTTTTTATATGTTCAACAATGCGGATATCCGATTTGAAAGTATCACAGATCGTCAGGGCAATGAAATCGGCATCTCCCACGGACGTTTCGTTCCTCTCCTTGAAAGTTCTGACAGGGATCTTCGCCGCAAAGTTTTCCAGTCCTACTACCGTTCCTTTGACCAGTATAAAAACACCGTGGCTGCCATTTTTGCTGCCAATCTGAAAAAAGAACTGTTCTATACAAAAGCCAGACATTATGCCTCCTCCATGGAAGCACATCTGTCTCAGAACAATATTCCGACAGCTGTTTATGACCAGCTGATCGAAGCGGTTCATGATGCCCTTCCTGAAATGTACCGCTATGTCCGTCTTCGCCGCAAAATGCTTGGCGTAGAGGAACTGCATATGTATGATGTCTATACGCCTCTTGTATCCGGTGAACATGCATCCATTCCTTTTGACGAAGCCATGGAGATTGTCAGCCGCGGACTGGCACCCCTTGGTGAATCTTACATTCAACTGCTGAATGAAGGCATGCACGGCGGCTGGATTGACCGCTATGAGAATAAAGGCAAACGCACCGGTGCTTATTCCGGCGGTGATTATGCCCACCATCCTTTTGTCCTGATGAATTACCAGGGCACATTGGACAATGTCTTTACGCTGGCTCATGAGATGGGACATTCTCTTCATTCAAGGTATGCCAATCACACTCACCACTATGTGGATGCCAGCTACAGCATTTTTGTCGCTGAAATTGCCTCCACCTGCAATGAAGCACTGCTCATGCATGATCTGCTTGAAAGATGCAGTGATCCTCACGAAAAGCTCTGGCTTTTGAATCATTACCTTGATATGTTCAAAGGTACGCTGTTCCGCCAGACCATGTTTGCGGAATTTGAAAAAATTACCCATGAAAAGACCGCAGCAGGTGAAACATTAAATGCCCAGTCCCTGTGTCAGATTTATGGAGATCTGAACACCCTTTATTTCGGGCCTGATATGGTAAACGATCCCGAGATTTCACTGGAATGGGCCAGAATTCCTCATTTTTATATGCCTTTCTATGTCTATCAGTATGCCACTGGTTTTTCCGCAGCCATTGCCCTCAGTCACCGCATTCTGACAGACGGTGCACCAGCAGTCAGAGATTATATTGATTTCTTAAAAGCCGGCGGTTCCGACTATCCGATCAATGTCCTGAAAAAAGCCGGCGTAGATATGACCACCAAAGCACCTGTTGCCAGCGCCCTCTCTGTTTTCTCATCCGTGCTGGATGAAACAGAGGCTGTCATCACATCTCTCGGTCTTTAAATACGCGGCTTTGCAGGCTCAAGCACTGTAAATATGAAAAATCCCCCGGACGATCTGAA
>ENA-UOJK01001298-UOJK01001298.1-human-gut-metagenome-genome-assembly--contig:-C116-NODE-1298-length-17345-cov-7.934297_pt1 | contig 17345 bp, 10 predicted proteins | sample MGYA00242348_ERZ723895 | MGnify/ENA metagenome assembly ERZ723895
ATTTTTGTAATAGCGTTGTACACATTTATTCTGCAAAGTTCTTACACTAAGACCGCCCTTGAAACAGAAATCGCACGTGACACAGCGAGTGCAGATGCAGTACACAAACTTGTGGACGGAAGAATCAGCAAAGAAGATTTTGATCAAATCAAAGATCAAACTGATGAAAAGGAGCAATTATATAAGAATATTTCTTCCTATTTCAATGAAATCAGAACACTGAATTCTACTCGATATATTTACACCGCTAAAAAAAATGAAGAAGGAAAACTCGTTTATGTGGTAGACGGTTTGGATCCGAATGCAGATGATGTAAGACACCCTGGAGATTATATTGAGGAAGAAATGGTTCCGTATATTGATAGGGCTATTTCTGGGGAGAAAGTGTACTCTCAGGATATCATTGATACAACATGGGGTCCGATTTTTACGGCTTGCTATCCTGTAAGAGCAAATCATGATGGGACAGGAGAAATCATTGGCGCATTTTGCATTGAAATGGATATGCAATTAGCTTATGGAATGGTTGAAAAGACGAATCATATTTCCATCATCTGCGGTTTAGTCGCAGGAGCTGTATTGCTTTTAATTTGTCTATATACCTATTATGTTTACCAGAAAAGCAGGGCAGAAGAGCAAAAACAAAAACAATTATTAATGACCGCCGCTGAGGAAGCAGATGCTGCCAACAAAGCAAAATCTGCGTTTTTGCTTAGTATTAGCCATGACATCAGAACGCCGATGAATGCCATTATTGGATTTACAAACATTGCGCTTCACCAGAACACGGTTTCAGATATTCATACTAGCTTGGAGAAAGTTCAACAAAGTTCGAATCATCTTCTCTCTTTGTTGAATGACGTTCTGGATTTTACTCGCATTGAAAGTGGAAAAGTTACTATTTCGCCCGAGCCAGTGGACATTACGCAATTGACAGATAACGTCCAGGCGATTATGAATGGACTTCTTTATAATCGAGATCTTAAGTTTGAAGTACATCGAGAAATCCCAAAGAACCTATATGTCCTTGCGGATGTTGTGCGTATCCGAGAAGTTTTGGTGAATCTTCTTGGCAATGCTGTGAAATTCACAAAGGACGGCGGAAAGATTACTTTGGACATCAGCAGTTACCCAGGAGCGGATGAAAAACATATCATAACTCGTTATGTCGTTCGAGATAACGGTATTGGCATGAGCGAAGAGTTCCAGAAAAAATTATTCGATCCGTTTTCACAAGAAGATGTTGCTAATGCCAGAACTCAATATAAGGGAACCGGTCTTGGTATGGCCATCACAAAAAAATATGTGGATATGATGGGCGGTTCGATTGCTGTTGAGAGCAAAAAAGGTGTAGGTTCTACATTCACAGTGGAAATCCCAATGGAGTTGCCAGAACAGGTTATTCAATCAGAACAAAAACAACATCTGCATAGAGATTTGACGGGTATTCATGTTCTTATGGCTGAGGATAATGATCTAAATGCTGAACTTGCTACGATAATACTGGAAGAAGCTGGTATGACCGTAACACGCGCATCAGACGGAAAAGAAGTTGTGGATTTGTTTAAAAATCATCCACGAGGCACATACGATCTTATTTTGATGGATATTATGATGCCAAACATGGACGGACACCAAGCAGCAAAAGCCATTCGAGCCTTGGGTATAGAGCGGCCCGATGCAGTTACGATTCCAATTATAGCTTTGTCTGCAAATGCTTTTATAGATGATATTCAGGCATCCCTGAATTCAGGCATGAATGACCATATTTCCAAGCCGATTAACATGGAGGAACTAATCGATACTATCACTAAATACATTAAATGCGATTAGGAAAACAAAGAAGTTAATTCCGATGAAAAGTCTGCACTGGTCTTGCACTGACTTTTCCCTTTTAATGTGATAGTATTATAATCGCCAGAAAAGCAATGAGGGTCTACGGAGTTTTCCGTAGGCTCTTTTTTCTTGGCCGGATGCAAGTATAGCCAACTAAGATTTTGCACACGCCTGTGCAAAAATTCTGTATCCGGAAACAACATTTCCCCTAAGGCCTCTACAGAAAAAGGGCTTCCGCCAGCAGATGCGGAAGCTCTTTTTGAGAAGGAGAATAGTGAATATCAGTTTTTCATTTCGGCACGAATCTTATCGTTGGCCTCCTCAACCTTCATGCGGGAGAGGATAAAGGTAATGATGGCGTCCAGCACAAAGGGAATCACGAGGTACATAAGTTTCAGCATATTGATGCAGGATTCCGGCTGCACGGCCAGCGCCTTATCGTAGTTGCTGAACGCCAGCAGCCAGCCGGTGATGGCGGTGCCGAGACCGCCGCCCAGCTTGACACCGAGCGAGGTGCAGGAGTACATCGTGCCATCCACGCGCTTGTGCTTCGTCAGCCAAGTGTACTCGGAGCAGGAGGCGATAACGGCATTCATGTCGCCCTGCCACGGGCCCTGACCCAGTGCAGCAATGGCCGTGAAGAGCAGCATCATCTTGACATCGCCGGAACCCGTATAACCAGCCACAGCAACCAGCGCGCGGGCCACGGTAGCAAGGGCATAGCTGCCGACGTTCAGCTTGTACATACCGTGCATCTTGGCAACGAGGGTCGGGGTAAAGACCAGTGCGATGATCAAAGGAATGTTGATGGCCCAGGAGAACACGCCGAACAGGTTCTTGTCGCCAAGGATATGGGCGGTGTAGTAGGTACCCATGCTGATCATGGCACCATAGATCTGCTGCAAAATGTAGGTGACGCAGATCATCAGGTAGTATTTGTTGGAGACCAGCAGCTTGGCAGCTTCGACAAGACCGTACTTCTCGTCTTTCTCGATTTCGGCTTTATCCGTGGTATCGACAAACTCTTCCTCCGGCAACTCTTTGACGGAGAAAACAGAGAGCGTGTTGACGATCAGACCGATAATGGCATAGACGATAGCCACGGTGCGCCATGCTTCGGCAGTGTCGCCCAGTGCAGAGACAGCCAGCAGCGTGAAAGACTGAATGGCAAGGCTGGTGGCGAATGCGAACATGAAGCGGTAGGAACCCATCTCGACGCGCTCGGCGCTGTTCTTGGTGACAAGGGAAGTCAAGGCAGAGTAGGCGATGTTGTTGGCCGTGTAGAACACAGCGTTCAGCAGGGAATAACAGATAAAGAACCATGCGTACTTGGCAAACTCGCTCATGCCCATGGGGATGGCGAAGATGCCGACCAGCGTGATGGCGCAGCCGATGTAGCCGTAGAGCATCCACGGGCGAGCCTTGCCCAGCTTGGAGTGCGTCTTGTCGATCATCGAGCCAAAGAAGATGTCGGTAATGCCGTCAAACAGCTTGGACACAGCAATCAGCGTGCCGACGATGCCGGGATTCAGGCCGACGGTGTCGGTCAGGTAAATCATAACGAACGAGGAGAGGAACGCATAGACCACGTTGCCCGCAACATCGCCGGAGCCGTAACCGACCTTGTTATACCACTTCAAATAACGTCTTTCAGTGTTTTCAGACATGAGAATTTCTCCATTCTTTTGTGTAGGGGTTATGCTTTTTCAGGAATCAGACGGATGCTGAAATCGAAGGAAGCGTCGTCAAGGCGGTACTGCTCCGCCAGACGCGGCCCGCAGCTGGCAGAGCCGATGCCGTTCTGTGCATAGTCAAGGCAGAGAACGGTGCTGTCACAGGGATGCAGCTCATAGTTGTGCGCCTTTTCAGTCAACTCTTCCTGCGTGTAGTGCGAGGCGTTGAAGCAGAACGGCTTTGCACCGACAGCGGTAAGCTTGATGCCGGCGCCATCCAGCTGGACATAATCGCAATCATAGTGACTGCCGTTCTCCTGCGGGCGAATGTAGTCCTCGTGCTGCTGCCAGATGGTGGAACTGAAGTAGTCGTGGCTGGCAGCATGGTGCTTGTCGCAGTAGCTTTCCATCGGACCCATGCCGAAGTAACTGACGCGGGCCATTTCTTTTGGCAGGAACAGGCGCAGGCCAAAGCGCGGCAGTTCGGGGAATACCGTGTTGCGCTCAGCGTGCAGTGCCAGCGTTACTGCACCGCTGTTGGAAACCGTCCAGCAGACATCCAAATCAAGGAATTTCTGCAAGCTGATCGGTGCAATGCCGACTTTGGCGCGCAGAGTCACACCGCTGTCCGTCACCTGATATTCGGTGCGGTAGGCGTTGGTCATACAGTGGTCATAGCGGGCAGCCAGCCAATCCAGCTTCAGCTTGCGGTCATTGTCCGTAGGAGCACGCCAGATGTTGAACTCCATTTCTTTGTCCAACAGGACTGCATCCTCGTACTGCATCGCGGCGAACAGACCCGTCAGCTTATTAAAGTTGTAGGTGAAGTTCTTGCCGCACAGCGTCAAATGGCGGTCCGTCTCCTGAACAGTGATTGTGCTGTTGGAAGGGGCATCACTCCACATAGCCAAGGTTTTCTGGTTGCGGCTGTCTTCGTTTTCCAGCAGGATTTCATCAAAACCCAGAAGATGATCTTCCGAACGCAAGGACATGTCTTTTTTGCAATGGTAGAAGATTTTCAGGAAGCACTTGCCTTTGTCGGGAATATGGACGGCCAACGGCAAGGCGTTTTCGCTGTGCGGCGGCAGGGTGAAACCGTCAGGGTAGGGGATGAAGCCGTTGTCGATGACCTCGCCGTCGCAGCTTACCTGATAGGTTAGTGCGGCATACTCGGTCAAATCAACAAAGTCCATGTAGTTGTGCAGCGTGAGCATGCCGGATTCCCGGTCGTACTTCACAACACGCGCCGGGCGATAGACGTTCTTGAACTCCAACAGCCCGGTGTGCGGGCGGCGGTCGGGGTAGACCAGGCCGTCCATGCAGAAATTGCCGTCATGCGGCCACTCATTGTGGTCGCCGCCGTAATAGTAGATGTCGCGGCCGTCTGGCATCTTCCCTTTATAAATACCATGGTCGCACCATTCCCACAGGAAACCGCCGACCAAGCCGTCATGGCTCTGAATGAACTGGAAGTAATCCTCCAAATCGCCGGGGCCGTTGCCCATGCAGTGGCTGTACTCGCACATGATATAGGGTTTGTCCGGCCCGTTGTCCAGATATTCCTGAATGCTTTCGAGAGAAGGGTACATATTGCTGAACATATCAATGTTCGAGAAATCGTATTTACGGTTCTTGCTGCGGTACTGGGCGCTCTCGTAGTGGGTCAGGCGGCGGGGGTCAAAGCTCTTTGTCCATGCCAGCGCTTCTTCGAACGTGCAGCCGTAGGCGCTCTCGTTGCCCATCGACCAGGTGATGACGCAGGGACGGTTCTTGTCACGCTCCACGCAGCGGCGGGTGCGGTCTACGGTGGCCTCGGTGAACTCCGGGTTGTCTGCGATGGGCTTGTTCCAGTTTTCAACGTGGTTGGGCCAGCTTTCGTTGCCCTCGCAATAGTATTCGGACGCACCGTGGCTCTCGTTGTCGGCTTCATCAATGACAAAGAAGCCGTACTGGTCGCAGAGCTGATAGAAGTAAGGCACATCCGGGTAATGGCTGGTGCGGATGGCATTAAAGTTGTGCTTTTTAATCATGAGCAGGTCTTTTTTCGTCTGCTCAAAGCCAACAGCATATCCCGTGACGGGGTCGGATTCGTGGCGGTTTACACCGTGGAACTTGATGGACTGGCCGTTGACATAAATCTGATTGTTGGCAACATGAACCTCGCGGATGCCCACACGGTCCGTAATGGTCTCGCAGGGTGTGTCCAACACAAGGGTATATAAGTAGGGCTGCTCTGCGTTCCAGAGTGTCGGGTCAACAACGGTGATTTCTGCATGATAGGGGAATGCCGCATCATCCGGTGCTTCCACGGGCGTTACGCTGCCGACCATCGTGCCGACTGCATCGTAGAGGGTGATGCGGGTGGCAACGGCGGAATCGTAGTAACGCAGGCCGACAGCAACCTCTGCGGTGCTGCCGTCGATGTCGGTGGTGATGAAATAGTCCTCGATGCACTGTTCCGGCCGGTGCAGCAGGTAGACATCACGGAAAATGCCGTTCATACGGAACATATCCTGATCTTCCATGTAACTGCCATCGCACCATTTCAGCACGAGGACCGCCAGATGGTTGGTGCCGTCCTGCAAAAACTTCGTTACATCGAACTCGCTTGTGGAATGGGCGACCTGACTGTACCCGACAAACTGACCGTTGAGCCAGACGTAGAAGCAGGAGGCAACGCCCTCAAAATTCAGAAATGCGCGCGGGGCAGCGGCATCCTTTTGGTAGGTGAAGTCGTAGAGGTAAGCGCCGCAGGGATTCTCTTTGGGAACATACGGCGGATCAGCGGGAAATGGATAACGGATGTTGGTGTACTGGTGGTGGTCGTAACCGTGGTTCTGCCACACGCTGGGGACCGGGATGCTGTCAAAAGCGGAGGCATCATAGCCGACCTCATAGAAAGCATCCTGTAAGTCATAAATACTGGCGTAGTACCGAAATTTCCAGCTTCCGTTCAAAAGCTGGAAGCGATCCGAGGTCTCGCGGTGCTCGACTAAGGCATCGCTGCGCCGGGATGACGGAATGTAATAGGCACGATTCGGCATGGTACCCACATGCAGTGTGTGCGGGTCCTCGTAATAGTGCGGAATAATCATCCATTCTCCTCCTGTGATTTATACAGTTCTGCTTGCGTTTCGACTGAAATTATTATACAATTTCTATATACAATAAAACATAAACGGTATTGCACTAAATATGCACAAAATCAATGGCTTTTTGTAAAGTGAAGGTAAAATGGACGAAGCACCTCGCAATATTCACAAAAACAGGAGGGGATTTTTGTGTACATTAACGCTGGCTATCTGAACAATTCCCGTAAAGATTTCAAAGACAACTCCACGCCGTTGGTGGTGGGCAGCTGTGGCACCTACCGGCTGAAAACGCGCCCCAAACTACCGACCTACTGGCAGAAAGGGCGCAGGGATTACCAGATTTTATATGTGGCAAACGGCAAGACGCATTTCTGGTTTGACGGCAAGGAAGAAATCGTCAGCGCGGGTCATATGGTGCTTTACAAGCCGGACGAAATCCAAAAATATGTATATTATCTGGAGGATAACCCGGAAGTTTTCTGGATTCACTTCACAGGCAGTGATGTAAAGAACATATTGGCGTATCACGGCATCTCGCTCGATGAGCATGTGTTCTACTGCGGTGTGCTGCCGGACTACAAAGCGTTGTTCCGCAAGATCATTCAGGAGTTGCAGCTGTGCCGTTATGGATATGAGGACTATATTGCATCACTGTTCAACGATATTCTGCTGTTGGTGGACCGCCAACAGCATGAACAGAAAAAAGCCACCGGCAACGTCCAAGAGCAAATTGAACGCGCGGCGGCTTACTTCAACGAGAACTATAACACAAAGATCAGCATAGACGATTATGCGGAATCCCTGCACATCAGCACCAACTGGTTTATACACAATTTCAAACAGTACGCAGGTATGTCCCCGGCCCAGTACATCCTCTCCTTGCGCATGGTCAACGCCCAAAGCCTGTTGGAGCGGACGACCTACAACATCAAGGAAATTTCCGAAATCGTAGGGTATGAGAACCCGCTGTATTTCAGCAGGGTGTTTAAGAAGGAGATAGGGAAGTCACCGGCGCAGTATAGGAAAGAAATGATCCCTACTGAGGCAGTATAAGGCGCGACAGATAGTAGTTTCTAAGGCAACACCGCGCAATGCCATAAAAGAAAAAACGGAGAGCAACCAACCCGTAAACAACTGGAAGCGCTCCTGAATTTGCTCGCAAGGCAAAAATAAATCAAGCCGTCAGACAGGGTCTGTCAGCGAGGATCAGATTTGCTAATGCAAGCAGGATATTCACCTTTGCAGTTTGTTTTTGCAAGCCTCTATATCGTGTCTTTCGGTATAGAAGCTGGAGTTTCAGAACCGCAAAGACATGTTCGATTTTGGCACGAACCGAGGATTTTTCACGCTCGCGCCGCTTGATCTGTGCTTGAGAACGGGCAGAGTTATGCTCCTAAATAAAAGCGGCAAATGCCTCGCTGGTCAGGGCGCTGCTCCAACGGTGTACCGGCAATTTGCGCAATATCCGCAAAACTCAAAACCAGCGTTTCTTCATTACGCCCTTGTATGTATGCCCAAAGCGCATCATATTTGCTCATGTGTCCGTTCCCCTTATCGGTTTCTGAAATTCAATGCTGCCACGAAACAGCCGAATGCGCCCTTTACGCTTCAGCATATTCGCTCGGCGTTTTCCCATAAAAATCTTTGAATTTTCGTGAGAAGAAGTAGGGGTCATCAAAGCCTACGGCGGCAGCTACTTCCTTGACATAGGCCTGCTTATTACTGCGGATCATCTCACCGGCGCGTTTCATGCGCACCTCGTTGATGTACTGGAACAGACCGATGCCAGTCTCTTTGGAAAACAGGCGGCTCAGATATTCCCGGTTCAGCCCTACATAGTCGGCAATGCCGTCCAGCGTCAGCTTGTCCATATAATGCGCGTTTACATAGATGATGACGGCCTGCACCTCTTTTTTGAATTTGCTCAAGGCAATTTTGCTAAGTCCCATGCGCTCCTGTAAAACCAGGCAGAGCAGTTGTTCAAGAGCCTCCGCGGTGGGGGCTTTTTCTATTTCCTTAAAGGTTTGCTCCAGTGTCTCCTGCGGAATCATATTCTCGCCGGGACGCTCCAGCAACAGATGGCAGGCTTCACGGACGCGCTGCGGCGGCATACAGAGCGCCGCGCAGTTCTGAAAGAAGGTGTGAACGGCAATCTGCATCTGCAATTCATCGGCATTTTGCGCTGCTGCTGCGGTGGCCTTGGACAGTTCTGCCTGAGAGACATGGAAGGGTTGGGCGGTAACTGTGTGTGCCGTTGCCTTTATGGGAGCACTGCACCCCACATAAAAGGCGAGCGCCTTAGAATCCTCACACAGCTGGTAGCCCTGGCGGAGTTCAGCCAGTGAAATGGGCTTGTCGTGGTAGATGATGACCGGCGCATCCAGAAAATATGTTGTGACCTGCCGTTGCAAGCGGGCAAGTTTCTTATCCAGGGTACGCCCGGAGGCTACAAGGCTTTCATTGCTGATCAGCCCACAGATTTCATCCTCATGGGTGTGCAGAAATACTTTGCCGCTGATTTCATCGAAAACCTCGGTAATCAAGTCGGTCACAGCATCCAGCGCGGGCATAGGATGAGTTTTTGCGGGAATTAAAGTGACGGTAAACAGCCGGATAGGAAAGGACAGCGGTTCCGGCAGCATGGAAAACGGATTAGAAGCAGGGGAGGGTTCAGCAGTGGACGTTACCCATTGGGCGCAGTGAATCAGGGCATTCTCCTTTTTCTGCGCTTCAATGGCAAAGGATCGGTGGTCCTCCTCCGTCTGGCGCTGCTGCTGGACACGAAGCAAATCGGCCATCTTTTCCAGATGCTCACCGATGCTTTCCCCGTTCATATTGATTTTCAGAAAGTAGTCATAAGCGCCGTCCGTCAGAGCCGCGCGCACGGAATCGAAATCGGAATAGTTGCTCAATACCAGAATCGGGCCGATAAAGCTGCGCTTTTTCAATTCATGAATGAGCGCAAGCCCATCCATGCCGGGCATTTTCAAGTCCGTGATAACCGCATCAACGTGCTGTGTCTCTACAATGTGCAGCGCTTCCTGCCCATTACTGGCTGTTGCCGCCAGCAGGAATCCGTTCTTGCCCCACTCCACGGCGGACTGGAAAGCAACCTTAATCAGTGGCTCATCATCTACAAGCAATAAATTATACATTGTGTTACCTCAACGAATGGCTTCATTTGGAATACGGAGAATACATTGTGTGCCGGTGCCGGGGGCACTTTCAATCGTAAGACCGTATTCATTTCCGTAGTGCAGACGCATACGCTCATCTACGTTGCTCAATCCAATGCCGGAGAAGCGCTCAGAATTTTTCTCCTTGATGGCACTGGGGTCAAAACCGCAGCCGGTATCGGAGATATGAATGGTAAGCAGATTCTCGCTCACGGTGGCACGGACGGTGATGGTGACAAAATCATCTTCATCCGCCGTGCCGTGCAGGATGGAGTTCTCTACAAGCGGCTGCAAAATAAAGCGCGGCACAGTCCAGTATCCGGCAGCATCTTCAATTTGATATTCCATCTCAAAGCGCCCTGCGTAGCGCAGCTGCTGAATGTCGCAGTAGTTTTTCAAGTTGCGCAGCTCATCGTCAAACGGAATCAGTTCATCCTTTTTAATAAGGGTGCTTTGCAGCAGGGAAGAGAGGGCATCAATGCCGTGGCTGACCGGGGTGACGTGATTAAGTGTGGCAATCCACTTTAAGGTGTTCAGGGTATTGAACAGGAAGTGCGGGTTGATTTGATATTGCAGGGTCTGCAATTCCAACTCGCGCATTTTGCGCTGATCATCGCTCCAACGCTGCGCCAGCAGACCAATTTCGTTGACCATGTTGTCGATGGTGCGCGCCAGAAATCCGAGCTCGTCGGGGCTGGTATCATTGATTTTCAGCCCGATTTCCTCATCGCTTTTCGCATTGCAGGCGGCAACCATATTATCAATGGGGTGCATAACGCTGCGATAGACGAGCAGTGTCAGGAACAAGCTGACAACGACCAGCACTGCAGCCAGCGCGATGAGCATCATATTGATGGTTCTTGTGCCGTTGGTAATATATGCCTGCGGTATCGTGGCTGCCAGATATACATTATAGGTCGTGTTGTATTTGAAAATTGTCAGCGTATCTACGCCGTTCAGCTCACATAAAAAGTCGTTTTCACCCGCCTGCCGATGCGCCGTGATCTGCTGGAAAATCGGGTCATCGGCCAAATTTTCTCCCAGCAGTTCCGCGTTCTGAGAAGATACCACATTGCCGGTGGCATCAATCAGCAGGAAGTTGGACCCCTCGCCAAAGGAAACATCGGTAAATATGTAGCGGCTTAGCTGGGATTCGTCAATGTACAGCATGATATACCCCAGCGGCGTGCTGGTGTGGTGCATATCATAGATTTTACGGCCAATGACAATTTTATCGTTGGCGCGGTAAGTGTGGATGTATTGCAGACTATCCTGTGGAGAGGCGGCTTCAATATTATCCAGCAATTCATTAAAACGCTGGGGTGTAATATCGTCATAGCCCAAATCGTAGATGACTGTGCGGTCATTGGAAACGACGCGGATGTTTTTAAGGTGTGTGCTCTGAAAAGGAATTGTGACGATCATTTCACCAATACCGTTCACAATATCACTCGTAAGGGGGTGCCCCTTATTGACAGATGCGACACCATTCTGTACAGTATCAGATACGGAGATGGAACCCATGTAGTCGCTATAAATGCCAAGCTGGGTAGACATATTATTATTGAGTAGTTCGATAGATTGTAAGGCAGCCTGTTTGACCTTTTCGTTCATGGATTGGGTGTATGCATGGTAAGAAAAAATACCAATCGTGATGACGGGAACAAGAGAAATAATCAAAAATGTCACAAACAGACGGGTGCGAAGTTTGATTCGTCGCAACACATTGGGGGAAAACTCACGCGTTTTTTGTGCATTTAGTGACATATATAGGCCTCCGTTTGTGCAAAGTGACTACAATCTATCCATACATTACCTGAATTATAAGGGCAACGACAGAAAAAGTCAATAAAATCCATCTTTAAGTAAAGGGAATACATTTATCAAATCCGGCTTGCCCGATATAATAAGAGTGCAATCAGGGAACGGCAGATGAGCCGCATCCCCAAACAAAGAAGGAATAATTTTTAGGAGGAAAACCATGAAAAAAGCAATCAGCATGATGCTTGCCACTGCAATGGCAGCTACCTGTCTGGCAGGCTGCGGCAGCGCAGCATCTTCCAGCGCAGCAGCATCCAGTGAGGCCGCTTCTTCCGAAGCAACGTCCGCCGCTACCAGCGAAGCCTCTACCGGTGAGAAGACCTTTGAGAACAATGAACTGAACATCGCGGTGTTCGAGGGCGGCTACGGTTCCGAGTACTGGGACGAAATCATCAAACGCTTTGAGGCCACTTATCCCGGCGTTACTGTCAATATGCAGATCAGCCCGAAGATCGGCGACATCATCCGCCCGCAGATCGTGGCAGGTAATGTGCCCGACTTCATCTCGATGAACGACAACGACTCCACCGGCCTGATCTCCTCCATGGTCAAGGAGCATGCGCTGATGGATCTGTCCGATGTCTTTGAGGAGGGCGGCATTGATGATGACACCCCGCTGAAGGATCAGGTCATCGATGGCCTGCTGGATTCCGCCAAGTGCTCTCCTTACGGCGACGGCAAGATCTACATTGCCCCGTTTGATGCCAGCCCGATGGGTCTGGTTTACAACAAGACTCTGTTCGAAGAGAACGGCTGGGAAACGCCTGTGACCTGGGATGCCTTCTTTGAACTGGGCGAAATGGCCACGGAAAAGGGTATCGCGCTGGTTACCTTTCAGGGCAGCTCCCGCGGCTACCTTGAGAGCATGCTGTGGCCCGCGCTGGCTTCTGCCACCGGCATCGACAACATGAAGGCAATCGCCTCCTACACGCCCGGCTCCCTCAGCTCTGATGAGGCCCTCAAGGTCTTCCAGAACATGGCAAAGATCGGCACCGATGGCTACCTGATGGATGGCACCGTTGCTCTGAACCATACCCAGAGCCAGACTGACATGATGATGAACAAGGCTCTGTTCATCCCCAACGGCAACTGGATGGAAGGCGAAATGGCCGATGCTCCCCGTGCTGACGGCTTTGAGTTTGGTCTGACCTGCGCACCCGTTCTGGATGACGGCGAGACCCGCTATGTTATGAGCTCCGTTGAGCAGTTTGAGATTCCTGCCAACGCCAAGAACCCCGAACTGGCAAAAGAGTTCCTGCGTTTCCTGTACACTGAGGATTCCGTTAAGCTGTTCGCAGAAAAAGCCAACGGCATCTACGCTCTGAAGAAGGCCAACGAGATGGTCAAGGGCATCGTTACCGATGGTGTCTACAACATGAACGACATCTATCAGGAAGGCACGTTCATGGTCTTCGGTTGGGATGCAATGCCCGACACCAGCAAGGTCGTTATCGCTGATTCCGTCTTCAATGTTGCCAGTGACGTTATGAATGGTGACATGACTGCCGAGCAGTGGCGTGACGGCATCGAGGCTGCTTTCGAGGAGATTGCTGCTTCCAAGTAAGCTGAATTGCTGAATTTCCACTGACCAAAGTAAGATTGACCCTGCCGAGTAAACGCCATGCGAACTTGGCAGGGTTCTTTTTAAGGGGGAAACTTGTTTGAAAAACCGCCAAAATCGCCAAAAAAAGGCGCAGCCACTTCCCGTACTGTTTATCTGCATCAGCGTTCTGCCTGCCGTGATCCTAACTCTTATGTTCACGATCTGGCCTACGGTGCAGGCATTATATCTTTCTTTTACCAATGCGACCTCTCTGGGGCTTAACAACAAATTTGTGGCACTGGATAACTATATCTATATGTTCCACGACAAATCTTTCATTCAAGCACTTATAAACACAGCAAAGCTGATGGCGGTTGTTCCCGTTATCACAATTTTCTGTAGTCTGGTGCTGGCATTCGTTTTGAACCAGTGCAAGCTGAAAGAAATGGTCTTGTATCGCACGATCTTCTATTTCCCGAACATCGTTTCTCTGACCGTTGTAGGTATTATCTGGAGTTTTGTGTTCCACCCGAATGTGGGCATCGTCAATAAGATTCTCGGTGCTGTCGGGCTGGAGAGCTTGCAGCGTTCCTGGCTGGGCGACAGCAAGACTGCGCTTTGGTGCATCGCGTTCACGCTGCTGTGGCAGGCTGCCGGTTACTACATGGTCATGCACATCGCGGCTATGGACGGCATTTCGCCGGAAATCTACGAGTCCGCAACGCTGGACGGTGCCAGCGCATGGCGCAAGCTCATCAGTATTACGATGCCTCTGATGAAAGATATTATCGGCATCACCTTTGTTCTGGCACTTTCCGGCACCATCAACCTGAGTTTTGTGCTTTCGCAGGTCATGACTGGCGGCGGTCCTAACGGTGCATCCAGCGTTCTGCTGCAATATATGTACACGCAGGGCTTTGTCAACGGCAACTTTGGCTATGCCATGGCTATCACGGTCTTTACGCTCGCCATCTCCGTGGCGCTGTCCATGCTGTCCCGCAAATTGACCGATGCTTCCGAAGGAGGTCAGTAATATGACACAAAATGAAAAAAGCAAAATCAGAGCAAAGGTCATCAAGTGGGTGACGCGCCTGTTCCTGATTTTGGTAGCCATTATCATGCTGTACCCTCTGGCGTGGAACGTCGTTTCTTCGTTCAAAACCAGTACAGAGTTTCTGACGGACCCCTTTGCATGGCCGCAGGGACTTGCATGGGATAACTACGTCCGCGCTTATGAAAAATCTAACCTTGCTGCCAACATCGGCAACTCGATTTATGTCGTGCTGGAAACACTGGTCATTATTGTGATCTGCGTTGTGCCGTGTTCCTACTGCCTTGTGCGGTATAAGTTCCCCGGTGCGAAGTTGATTTTGAACATCTACATGGCGGCCATCTTCATTCAGGCCACTTATATTATGATTCCGCTGTTCTTGCAGATGAACAAGCTGAACCTGCTCAACAGCCTGACGGCGCTGGGTGTACTGTATGCAACGATGCAGTTCCCGTTTGCTATCTTCCTGCTGACCGGCTTCCTGCGCAGCATCCCGCGTGATTATGAGGAGGCAGCCATGATCGACGGCTGCGGCCCGTTCCGTATTTTGACGAGCATTATCATTCCCATGTGCAAGCCCGGTATCGTGACGGTCTGCATGATCTCCGCTATGGCAGCATGGAACGAGTACCCGGTGGCTCTCGTTATGGTTACCGATCCGACCAAGGCTACGCTGCCTGTCGGCCTTGCCAACCTGTATGAGATCCAGCGCTACGCTACCGACTGGGGCGCGCTGTTCGCAGCCCTCGTGCTGGCACTGATTCCCACCGTCATCCTCTTCATCGTCGGCCAGAAGCAGCTCGTGCAGGGCTTGAGCGTCGGCGGCGTTAAGGGCTAAACAAAATCGAATAGGTTAGGAGAACCGATATGCTGCCCCCGAAACATTGCAACATCAATTTGACCGGCCCAATACCCCGCTGGGATGAAGCAATTCCACTGGGAAACGGCATACTCGGTTCTCTTTTTTGGGGGCCGATGGAGCACCTGCGCATTTCCGTGGACATTGCCGGACTGTGGCTGCGTCGCCGCCCGGAGGAAAAACTCGATAAAGAATTTACCTATGCAAAACTGGTAGAGCTTGCACGGAAAGGCGATGTGGCAGAAACACGCCGTATCTTTGATACGCCCTATGCCCGCCCGACACCTACAAAAATCCCCGCGGGACACTTGTTCCTGGATGGACTGCCGCAGGGCAGCTATCAGGCAAGCCTTGATTTGGGTACAGCGGTGGCATTCTTTTCGCAAAAGGGTACCACCATTCTGCGCGCCTTCCTCTGTATGGGGCGGCCTGTTGGGGTACTGATGCTGCCGGAGGCGTACCGAGATGCAGAGCTCACGGTGGAGCGCCCCTCTTTCGGGAATGGCACGCAGGCAGCCGAAGCGGGCAACAGCGTATCCCCCGGCAGCTTGCAGCAGCTCGCCCTGCCGGATGCTATCCCCGAAACAGAGGATGGCATGATTGGCTTTTCCCAAAAGGTCGATGATCGGACTGCCTATTCGCTGCTCTGCAAAAAATGCGGCACAACGCTGTATTATACCGCCGTGCAGGCAGAAAACGTAGAAAAAGCAAGCCGACTGGCGAAGCTGGAACTATGTGCAGCAGAAGATATGGGTGCAGAGAAGCTGCTGCAACAGCATAAACGCTGGTGGCAGCAATACTGGGGCAAAAGCAGTTTGCAGCTGCCGGATGAAACACTCGAACAACTCTGGTACCGCGCCAATTACTTTTTGGCAACGGGTTCCGAGCCGGGCAATGCCCCGATGCCGCTGCAAGGGGTATGGTGCGCGGATGACGATCAGCTCCCACCGTGGAAAGGTGATTACCACAACGACCTCAACACCCAATTCACCTACTGTCACTATCTGACTGCCAACCACCCGGAGCAGGGAAAGGTTTTTCTCGACTATCTCTGGTCACTGCGTCCGCAGGCAGCAAAATTTGCCCGTGCATTTTACGGCACAGCAGGGGAGTGCCTGCCCAGTGTCATGGACATTGACGGCGGAGCGCTCGGCGGCTGGCCTATGTATTCCCTGTCACCGACCAATCAAATCTGGCTCTGCCAGATGTTTTATGAATACTACCGCCTAACGGGGGATAAAGAGTTTCTGCGTACCCGCGTGGAGCCTTACTTCACCGCCACGGCAGCCTGCCTGGAAGAACTCCTCCAAGAAGGCCCGGACGGAAAGCTGGTTTTACCGGTCTCGTCCTCACCGGAAATTCACGATGATGAGGCAGCCTCATGGCTGACTCCTAACAGCAACTACGATCTGGCGCTGCTGCACTATCTGTTCCACACTCTGGTACAGATCGAGTACCAGCTTGGTAACCCCCGCGGCTATTGGCATGCAATGGAGGCCAAACTTGCTCCGTTGAGCGTAGATACAGAAACCGGGCTGATGCTTTCGCCCGATGAAACCTTGCAGGAAACGCACCGCCATTTTTCTCACGCTATGGCAATCGAGCCGCTGTGTATGCTGCGCTATGAAAACCCGCAGGATCGAAGCGTAATAGATGCAACAGTAGATCACCTTGTACACCTCGGTAGTGGGCAGTGGGTAGGGTTTTCCTTCGGTTGGATGGCACTTTTGCAGATTGCCCGCAGCAATGGAAATGGTGCTTTGTATGAGCTGCACCGCTTCGCAGAGCATTTCCTGAGCCGGAACGGATTTCATTTGAACGGCGACTACAAAAACAGCGGCGTTTGTGATTTCCACTATCGCCCCTTTACGCTGGAAGCGGATTTCCTCGCGGCACACGCAGTACAAAAAATGCTGTTGCGTTCCGAAAAGAATCATATCGAGGTTTTACCGGCCTGCCCGCAGGGCTGGAAAAATGAACCTGTTGCATTTCAGAATTTGCGGGCAGAAAATGGTCTGCTGATTTCTTATCAGCGGACAGCAGACGGCAAGCACAGCCTTACCGTAAAAGCAACACAGGACGGAAGCTGGTATCTTTGCAACACGCATTGCTGGGTCACCTTGCAGGCCGGACAAACTCAATCTTACCAATGGACGGAGGAAAATAAGAAATGAATACCAAAGGTCGTGTAACGATTCCCACCGATATGGACGCAGTACCCGAAACCCTTGACCTGCTCAAGCGCTGGGGCGCGGATGCCATCCGCGACTGCGACGGCACCGAGTTTCCGCAGG
>ENA-UOJK01001303-UOJK01001303.1-human-gut-metagenome-genome-assembly--contig:-C116-NODE-1303-length-17252-cov-5.066116_pt1 | contig 17252 bp, 17 predicted proteins | sample MGYA00242348_ERZ723895 | MGnify/ENA metagenome assembly ERZ723895
CTTCAAATTTTACCTAAAAATTCTTTATTAAATAAAATACATTGATTTTTTTCCTTATCACGCAAAAAAAGATTGACACTATTATTCTTTCAATAATGCCAATCTTTCTAATTTAAGTATCAATTTTAAATTCATTAACTACCGATGCAGCCGCACTACATACTTATAGCCGTTTGCCTTGTAGTAATTCTTTGAGTATTCAATCGGTATATTCATATTATTATAAGTAATTCGTTCACGGTAAAAAATCGGCTCATCTTTATCCAAAAACATATCCGTGCGGATAGCGGGTGTTGACATGATCGCCTCAATCGTTTCTGAAGCCGATCCTAATTTTACCCCGCAGCTTTCATAAAAATCATAAAGAGAAGTTGTCGCGCCGAATTTTTCAGTATCAATCACAAAACCCAAGCGCTGAGTGATATATGTTTCAAAGATACCGGATATGCGGCCATTCAATAATTTTAAACGCTTTAAATAATAAACATCTTCATTTGGCTCAATCTGCAGAAAACCAGCTACGGAAACCGAAGCCTGCTGCACCTCACATTTTAAAATAATACTTGACGGTACATCGCCGCCGCGTTTCGCATCTTCAGAGAAACCGGTCAGCTCATACAAGTCAGAGTATTTTTTCTTGGGCAGAACCACGGCACCCTTCCCCTTGATTTTCTTGATATAACCATCATGTTCCATATCCGTCAGCGCCCGGCGTACCGTAATGCGGCTGACTTTATAAATATCCTGTAATTCTGATTCTGAAGGCAAATAACTTCCAACTCCATAGGTGGAGTCCTCAATTTTTTTAATTAATTCTTCATAAATTACCATATATAATGGTATCGTTTTATTTTCCATGATATTCCCTTCACCTCTCTATTATTTTAAAGGATACGTTCCCTTAATTCAACCAATCATTCGCCTTTCATGCCGATATTTTAGCTATTTAAGCGAGTTTTCGATGAAGTGATCATAATTCATAAAGAAAAACGGGTAATTAAATACCCGTTATGCTTCTTCTGCCATTGCCTTGGCGTCAATCACCTGCATGCTTTCCTTTACACTGTTCAGCGCGTTGCTGAGGAACGCTTTAATATCATCGCCATCAAAATATTCTCGGCTGGTCAATATTTCCAGCAATAACGGCAGATTGGCACCGGTAAGCACATAACCGCCATGCTCCGCAGTATATTTTAATGATGCGTTAAAAGGCGTTGCTGCAAACATATCAACGAGGATGCAGAAAGGCATCTTCTGATCAATATAACGCTGGGCGGCAGCAGCAATTTTCTCACTTAATTCATCAACATCATCGCCATTCATGAAGCAGAAACTGTCAAAACAGCTTTGTTCACCGGCAATCATCTCTACCGCATTTCGCAGCCCCTTCGCAAAATCAGAATGCGTACATAAAATTACTCCAATCATAAGTTATCCTCTCTGTGTTCTTCACGCCATTGCTGGGCTTTTTTACAGCCATCAAGAAATTGTTTAGCCCTTGCTGGATCAATTGGATTGCGCATATCGCCATTTTTAATCCAGGTTGCAACCGAAACACCATCATAATATTTCAGCAATTCAAATACATTTTCTCCGGTCGCACCGCCGCCTAAGAAGATCGGCACATCCGGCAGGGTCTTGCGTGTTTCTTTGATTAACGAAAGACTTTCCTCACTGTCTTTGCCGCTCATGAATAGGCCGTCCGCAAAGGCACTCTTAATTGTTGTTTTCGCAGCTTTTGGTTTTGGATCAGGACAGAGATAATTGGCATTAACCTCTTGAACATCAGCATAAACCGGTATCGATGATCCGATGCGCTTCTTAAAGGTTAAAATATCCGCGCATTGACCAAACATAAAGCCGCTTAAATCTATACTTACACCCGTATACAAATGCTCGACACGGACAAAATCAGCCTTCGTGGCTTCCGCAACCGCCAATGAAGCGATGCCGTCCCAATTAATCAGAATGCCCAAAACCTTATCCGGGAATTGCTCCTTCAGCTTGTTACCTAAAACACTCATAAAAGCGATGGTTTCGGTGCGGGCATGCTGGGCGATCGGGCCGTCGTGCATGTTTTGAAGGATAAAACCATCAAAGCCTAATTCTGAAATCATACTGGCTTCCGCTAAAACTGTATCGATGATGCTGTCAAAGGACTGCCCATCATTCAAATAACTGCCCGGCATTGCCGGCGGCTGAATCATCACCAGAGCCAGCGGGAATTTTTTCTTATCTAACATGGCATCTCCTCCTTACAAATCATGGAAAACAGGTCACTGGTTTTCAGTATTCCCTTTTCGCATACATATGCTGTAATGCATTCAGGGCGTACACCAACAAGTTCTATTGACTCAAAGGCAACCCGTTCTTTTAATTCTTCAGGCCACTGCGCCGCTAGTTCATTTTTCAGATCCTTGGTCAGCACTTCTTTATAAATGCCGTAACGAGCACGGATATCCCCCTTGATCAGCGGTGTCAACACATAATAAGGCACATGTCTGAGCATACATAATTCAGCTAAAATGTCAGAACCAATCGTATTAAATGCCGTACCGTCAGGATAGAAGGTTTCGGCGCCGATAAAGACAGCATCTACCTTATCCAATACTGACAGCATAGAAGCATCAGGAATAAAATGTACCGTATGACCAGCCTCAACGATTCCCTTAACAAAAGGATAACCGCCATTGATCACCCTGCTTTCAGGGATATAAACAACCAGTTTCTGTTTCGCCTGACAGACAGCTTTTTCTACTGTACTTGAGTAATCAAAAATCATAATGCATGACATCTTTGCCATTAAGCGCTGGGTATACGTAAGCAGCTTCTTCAAATCTTCTTCAGCTTCATTAAAATAGGCATCCCTGGCCGCTTTTACCCGCATTTCATAGGCAGTGCTGCCCGCTTCTATCTTCGCTTCAATCTTCGCCAGCGCCAAAACGATCGCGTAGCTGGACTTGCCGCGGGTTTCCTTAAAGAAATCACCGACGATTCTGATTTTTTCACTGGCTATAGCTTGATCATTCTCAGCAGCGATATCCACATACATCGCGGATATCATTTTAATGTGATTGCTGGCACCTAATGAGCGGCCCTCTACAATATCATCAAAAGCCTTTAAACAGCTTTTGGGAAGCAGTTCTCTAACCTCATTCTTCTCCATATATTTCTCCTTGATTCATGATTAGAATAGGAGAGCGCCGCTCCCCTATTTCAGTTTTAATAATTGCGCAGCATTTTGATAAAAGATTTTATCCATCGCAGCCGCAGACAGATTCAGCGAATTGAATTTCATAATTGATAAATTAGTAAAATTACTTGGATAATTCGATCCATATAGGAATTTATCAACCGGTAATTCTTTAAACATCTTATGCAATGCCGGTACCTCCGTTTCATACGAAGTCTCAAGCATCAGATTTTCAGTGCCTGCTTCTTTGCATAAATCAACGGTTCCATACGTATAATCGGTGCCGCCCATATGCAGAATCACAAATTGTACCTTTGGATAACGATGGGTGTAATAAACCCATTGCTCTGGCATTGTGTAGAAACCCTGTCCGCAAAACAGCTTAACGATCAGTCCCTTTGCTTCACAGATTTCTAAGATCGGTTCAATGTTATAGGCAAATTTCTCTGGCCGATAACCATGTTCCAGCGAATTAAATTCAATCATTTTAATTTCATCAGCAGCCGCGATTCGTCTGACTTCCTCAACGGCATCATCAAGCTTAGGATTAATCACTGCGCAGCCAATCAATTTATCTGGATATTGGCGAACTAGCTCAATGATTTTGTCATTGGCCGCAGACATACTCGCACCATAAAACGTAGACACAACTCTTTGATCAATCTTATTTTCTTCCATATCCTGAAGCAATCCATTCACATCGTATTCTTTGGTGATCGGATCACGGTCAAGATGGGCATGAAAATCCAGCACCATATACCTACCTCCAATTTCTTTTTATAAAATACCAACGAATACACCAACGATACCAAGCATGATTGTAAGTACCATCAGCAGGATAATGTTAACCTTTTTCTTATCGATCAGCCAATACATCAACAATGTATAAAGCAGCGGAATCAGATTCGGCATTAAGCCATCTAATACTTCCTGAAGAGCGATTACCGTATCACCCTGTGTATAGGAGATATTTAAAGTTACATAAACTAACGCAGAAATAAAGCCGCCGCAGACCGTAAATGCCGCGATACCTGCATATTTAGTCAGACGATCAAGCATACCGCCTTCCTGAAGATTTGCCACTAATGCTAAACCGCCTTCATAGCCTTTAAAAATACCGAAATAACGAACACCCATACCAACGATCGTCATTACCGCAAAGAACAGGATCGGGCCGATTGGGCTGATATAATTGCTGGCCGCTACCATTGAACAGGCAAGACCCGCCATAATCGGACGCAGTGTACCATGAATCAATGAATCACCGACACCGGCTAAAGGTCCCATCAATGCTACTTTAATTGCATTAATTGAATCAACATCGATATCGCCGACTTTAGCGTTGCGTTCTTCCATCGCACAGGAGATACCGATACAGAAGGATGCCATACGGCCTTCAGTTAAAAACAGTTCACAGTGACGCTGATAAGCCTTCGCGCGTTCTTCTTTATCATCATAAACCTTATCAAGAACCGGAATCATCCCCTGTAAGAAGCCATCTGCTTCCTGACGGGTTGTACAGTTACCGCTCTCAATGGCCAATGCATATTTGAATGTACGCCACAAATCTTTCTTTTCGACAACACAATAGGATCGATCACCGTTTTCAGCTTCATAATCACTGGCTTCAAATTCTTCATCCTGACTCTTTTTCTTATCCGCATAGAAATTCAAGCCTACACAGATAATCGCGATCAATGCGATACCAATCATATTGATGCCTAAATAAGAAGCAAACAGGAAACCAACTAAGAAATAAGGCCAAGAGCTTTTATCTTTAACTGAACCAAGCAGCAAGGCAACACCGACTGCACCCAGCAAACCGCCGCCGGCCGCGATACCATCAATCAGCCATGGCGGAATGATATCAATGAATGCCTGAACATAGCTGGCACCAAAATAGACACCAACAAAGGTTGGTACACCAAAGCAAATATATTCAATCACTGATGGAATAATCGAAGTCCATAAAATTACTTTCTTTGGATTAGCTTCAGCCGCGGCCTTATCGACCTGACGCTGAGTAATCTCATAAATTGTAGAATTTCTTGTCTGACGGAAAATCTGACCGACAAATGAAATTGGCAGTGCCGTTGCGATACCGACTTCAACACTTCCTGTCGCACACGCTAATGCAGTTGCCAAGCCGGCGCTGATTGTTTCATCAGGCGGAATAGCGGTACCTACGAAGATAACAGCTAAGAACATTAATTCTACCGCGCAGCCAACTTGTAAGCCCATGGTCAGATCACCGAATACTAAGCCTACTAATGGCCCGATTACGATCGGACGATATAGGAATGTATGCAGGAATGCTTTATCTAAGAAACCAAGCCAAACGATAATAGACGTTAATAATGCTTCTATAAACATGGTATTTCCTCCCTCGTCTAAATTTCAATTATCCTAATTTTTTATTAATCAATTCAATAGGGTCTTTCGCCTTCTCCTCAGGAATTGCCTTGACTTCCAACTTTATCCCCTTGCTGTCAAGACTGCGGATAGCTTCAACATCACCCGGTTCGACATAAATATAATCAAGCAGCTTTGTTCTGCCGACTTCTGATTTTGAATTTGAGATATTGCCGATAATAATGCGGTCAATCTTTAATCCCATTTCTACTAAAGCATTGGCTTCTTTAGGATTTCTGACCAGCATCAATACATTCGTGTTACTCTGATCCTCATTGACCCGCTTCACGGCATCCTCTTTGCTTAATATTTCAAGCTTAATGCCTGATGGTACAGCGAATTTCAGAATCATCTGCTGAGTTTTATCACCAGCAGCCTTATCATCAACAACCATAATCATTTTAGCTGCAGCGTCTTTGATCCATTTGGTAACAATCTGACCATGAATCAGACGATCATCAATTCTGAAGACATTAATGTTCATTTATTACTTCCTCCCTTTATGGTCCATAACTGCTCCGCGTTTTTATAGAATACATCCTCAAGCTCAGCTTCCGTAAAGCCCATCTGATAAATTTTCTGAATTTCACATTCCACTGATTTATACGGCCAGTCTGTACCGAATACGATGCGTTTAGAACCAACACAATCCTTAACCTTTTTAAGCACATCCGCCTCATACACTACAGATGTTTCAAGATAAATATTAGGAATATCACGAACTGCTTCAATGACGCTGTACGCAAACTCGCGGCAGCCCATATGTGTGAATACAAACCTTAGATTAGGATGCTTTTTCGCATAGCGAATCCAGGCAAAGGGGGTACTTAAAGGGCTGGTACCGACATGGGTCTGAACATGAACGCCATATTGTTCGATGCGTGTGAGGACTTCCTCTAACTGCGGTGTATTATCTGCGTAATAGCCATTCTTCCAGGAATGAAATTTAACTGCCTTATATTTTCTTTCACCGAGGCATAAATCAATTTCCTGCAGCGCATCCGGCGCTTTTGGATTAATGAAAGCATAGGGATAAATCCGATCGGGATATTGAAGATGAGCCTCATAAACTAAATCGTTTTGAATCCGGTTCACCGTGCCGGATAAACTGCTGATGCCAATCTTAGCAATTCCATAATGATCCATATCCTTGATCAGATCATCAGCGGAATTAAGATCCCCTGAACTTGTTTTTCCCATATGTCCGTGAATATCATACATGATCATGGTTATAACACCTCCTGTCTCTTGTTATAACTATATACTAACTTGTTATATCTAGTTTGTCAAGATATACTATCAAATTCATCGATCATTTTATATATTCATTGTAAAAACCTCCTGAATCACTACTATATATGGATAAATTGAGCGATTTATAACCCTTCAGCTATAAAATTCACGCATCTGATACTGAAATATGATTAAAAAAAAGACCACCCAACATAACAGCTGCCTTGATATGCCGCTGAATGTCAGGTGAATCGCCCATCTTATTATGACATGTTATATTTTCATCCCTGTTCAGAATCGTTTTTCATAATTGCCGACAATTTCATTTCCCTCACTTAAGATGATAAAAGCGTTGGGATCTAATGCCAAAACACACTGCTTCAGCTTGCTCACCTCATACTTAGAAAGGATGGTAATAAATACATCCGTCTCTTCATTCGTATATACACCCATGCCCTGCCAGCTTGTAACACCGCGGCCCAGCTCAGTCAGTACCTTTTGCTTAACTTCTTGATGCTTGGTGATCACCATTGCCTTTACAATGATATTTTGGGTATGAATCTTATCCATCGCCAGCGCAAATACTACCGCATAGATAATGGAATAGATCGCGTTTGAAAAGGAAAAAGCAAACGCGCAATAGGTGTAAACAAGAGCATTGATGACGATTGAAAGCCTGCCGACCGTAAAGGTTTTTGAACGCATCGCGAAAAAGACACCGAGAATATCCGCACCCGCTCCGCTGCCGCCAGCTTTCAGACATAAGCCTGTCCCATAACCGCCAATCAATCCGGCAATGATCATGCTGGTCAGCGGATCTTTGAGAATCGCTTTTTCAGGAATCGGCACAATGGAAAAAGTAATTGTCTGAACGATGATTGAAAGCAGTGTCAATACAAAGAACTTTTTAGATATACTTTTATATGCGATTAAAAATAAAGGGATATTCAACAGAAAATTAATGATACCAGCAATATCAAAATTAAATTCAAGTTGAAAGATTTCCGTCAGCAGTGTTCTGATAATCTGCGCGATACCGATGATTCCGCCATTATATACATGCATGGGAACCACAAATATATTAACTGCCATTCCAAATAAAAAAGAACCAGCGATTACATATAAAAAATTAGACGTCCATTTACTCTGCATACCTCCCGCAATGAGCTGCGACCTTGATATATTATAACATATATCGCAAGCATATTATATCATGTTGATAGAAGAATAAGTATATACAAATAAAATACATCTAAATTTATCAGAATCAGTAACTGCGTATAAGCCTAAGCAAGTTCAATCCTTAAATAGTCTTGACATGGACTGTATTTTTTAAAAACTCGATTAATTCAATTTCCTGCGCAGTAAAGGCAGTACCAGACTGAAAAATAACACATATGTTCATTTTAAACTCATCATCAATTAACGGGATATAACAGAATTCTGGATTTTTCGAATCCGGTGTAAGGGTTAAAAGTGAAAAACACTTATTATTTTTCAGCGCCAAGAATAATTCATCTCTATTCTGTACTTTCAAAGAAATATTAAAATCATAGATTTGCCTAAGTTTAGATGCTTCCGGCAATGCCGTATAATAAGTTAAAGGATATGCAAGCATTTCACTGATTGAAATACGCCTTTTGCCAGCAAGAGGGTGCTTCCTGCCAACAATAACATATGTCTGTACAGATTCAAAAAGTTTGAAATACCGCAGCTTATATTGCTTTATTTTTTCTGCGAAGCTGATTAAATCTAATTGGTTGATCGGCAAGATTCCAATATGAACTCCCTGACTTATGACATCATTAATTATTTCAGCGGGTTCTGTTCGACGCAGCATGTTTGAAAACAGATATCCCTGTTCCTGAAATTTAAGAAATGCTTCGAGAATATATGATAAATATATGAATGAAACAGAAATCAATTGTATACCGCACTTAGAAGATAAATCTTCTATTTTTTTATATTCAGTCATGATATTTCTTGCCGATTCAATAAACTTTTCGCCATTTTCAGTTAATTTAATGCCTTTAGGTGTCCTTAAAAAAATCACAAAGCCTAATTCTCGTTCACACCTTTTCACAATATTATTTAATGATGGCTGTGAAATGAATAGTTTTTGCGAAGCGCGATTTATTGAGCCGCATTGAGAAATAGTGATAAGTTGTTTTAAATGGTGAATCTCCATAAGTTGATTTCCTTTCAGTTATAATGTATATGTTATAACAGATATAAAATTATACTTCAAGACAAAAACACAAAAAAAGGATAAAGTAGAACTGACATTAAAGCCAAGAAAGAGAGTGAAATAATGTATTCTTCAATTTATACAGAAAGTAAAGAAATGTATGATGAACTAATAGAATGGCGCAGAGAATTGCATAAAACGCCTGAATTAGGACTTGAGCTTCCGCAAACTGTCTCTTTTGTGAAAAACAAGTTAACTGAACTTGGTATACCGTTTGAAACAAAAGTGAATGGTAATTGCATTGTCGGATATCTAGGTTCAGGTGAGAGATGTCTGCTGCTTAGAGCTGATATGGACGGTTTACCAATGTTTGAGGAAAGCCGACTATCCTATGCATAGCAAAATGGCAATATGCACGCTTGTGGTCATGATATCCATACAACTGCACTGTTAGGAGCCGCTAAGCTATTGAAAAAGTATGAGCAGGATTTAAAAGGTAAAATAAAACTATTGTTTCAGCCGGGAGAAGAAACATTTGAAGGCGCCAGAGCCGTAATCAAGGAAGGTATATTAGAAAATCCTAAAGTAGATGCGGCTTTCGCGGCTCATGTTGCTTCTACCCTTCCTGTCAAAACCATCGCTTACGGCACGCTGACAGCCACTTCTGTCTTTAGTTTTAAGATTACGATAACTGGTAAAGGCACACATGGCGCTATGCCGCAGAATGGTATAGACTCGATTAACGTTGGGGTTACTATTTATCAGGCATTACAAGAGCTCATTGCGAGAGAATGTGCCCCCAGTAAAGAAGTATCATTGACCATAGGACAATTCAATTCTGGAACAATGAATAATGTCATACCAGAAACAGCTGTCTTACAAGGAACATTGCGCACCTTTGACAGTGAAACTAAGCAATATTTAATCACACGAATCAAGGAAATTGTAAAGAATATCTCTAAAGCCTTTCGTGCAGAAAGTAAAATAGAAGTGTTGACGGATATACCTGTACTTTGTTGTGATGAAAAAAGAAATGAAGAAATTGTGAAAGCGTTGAATTTAATGAATGCGGAATTAAAGATTATATCCGGCTTACACACAACTGGATCTGATGATTTTGCTGTATATGCAAATGAAGTACCGGCTTCTTATTTTATGATTGGTGCCAAAGAGAATTCGAATACTATTTACGCGCATCATAATCCAAAAGTATGTTTCAATGAACAGGTTTTACCAATTGCCGCAGCTGTCTATGCATGCGCTGCATTGGATTGGAAATAGTTAATGAAAGAATCATAAACGATATCAGTTAAGTACAGAGGTTAGTCCTTTTATATGACCGTTTTAAAATAATATCCTATTTCTATCACGCTGAATTAATTGTATTCTTTAAATAAACCAAAATAAAAACCTCAGCAATGCCGAGGTTTTTGTCTATTTCTTAAATGCTTTCTTAAACTTATCAAATGGTGATTCACTTGTCTTGCTGTTCTTTAACTTTTCATAGTATTCTTTTTCTTCACGAGACAGCTTCGTTGGAATCTCCACTTTTACTTCTACATACTGATCGCCCTGACCGCCGCGGGGAGCTTTAACACCCTTACCGCGCAGACGGAATTGAGTACCATGCTGAGTACCGGCTGGAATCGTCAATTCAACATCACCATAAACGGTTGGCACATCAACAGTGCAGCCTAATGTCGCATCAACAGCGCTGATTGGCACCGAGATACGAATATCATTGCCGTCACGGACAAAATTAGGATGACGGTTTACATTGATTTCAATGTATAAGTCACCATTTGGACCACCATTAGTACCCCGTTCGCCTTTATTGGCTACACGGATCTGCTGACCGGACTGAATCCCTGCCGGAATCTTGATTTCCAGCTTAACACGCTTATGCTCATAGCCGCGGCCATGGCATTTCGGACATTTATTCTTGATTTGCTTGCCTGTACCGTTACATTCCGGACAGATTGAGTTCGTCATGAAAACACCAAATGGGGTTCTTGACTGCTGCTGAATCTGACCTGTACCGTTACATCTTGAACATGACTGAATATCATCTTTGCTGCGCGCACCGCTGCCTAAACACTCACTGCACTGTTCATCCACTTCCAGTGTAATTTCTTCACTCTTGCCAAATACCGCGTCCATAAAATCAATCCGCATCTGCATGAAGCGGTCATTGCCTTTGCGCGGCCCTGTTGACTGACGGCGTGAAGATGTCCCACCGCCAAAGAAAGACCCAAAAATATCACTGAAATCATCAAAACCAGCGCCTGAGAAACCGCCGGCACCGCCGCCGAAGGCGCCGTCCATGCCCGCATGACCAAACTGATCATAATTTGCTTTCTTTTGAGGATCGCTTAATACCTCATAGGCTTCATTAATTTCCTTAAACTTTTCCTCGGCGCCTGCTTCTTTATTCACATCAGGATGATACTTCTTCGCCAGGGAACGGTATGCTTTTTTTATTTCAGCCTCACTTGCACCCTTACTGAGTCCAAGCACCTCATAATAATCTCTTTTTTCCATAGAATCACCCTTGACCTTTATTCACTCGTTAAACACGAAATTCTAGCGATGGCTAGAATTCGTGTTTCTATAAACTGTTTAGTTCTTTTCTTTAAAATCAGCATCCACAACGTTATCATCGTTGTTATTTGCGGAACCAGCGTCAGCACCCTGCTGTGCCTGCTGCTGATACATTGCTTCACTGGCAGCCTGTGCAGCTTTTTCAAGTGCATCCAGCTTAGATTTTACAGACTCCATATCGTTTTCGTCAAGAGCTTTTTGCAGTTCATCACGAAGTTTCATTGTTTCTTCCTTCTGCTTAGCGTCAATCTTGTCACCGGCTTCAGCGATTGAAGTATCAATTTGGTTGATGAAAGCTTCTGCCTTATTCTTTAATTCAGCTTCTTCTTTACGCTTTTCATCTTCAGCCTTATGTTCTTCAGCCTCTTTAACCATACGTTCGATTTCTTCATCACTTAAACCTGAAGAGTTAGAAATCGTAATAGACTGTTTCTTGTTAGTACCTTTATCCAATGCAGATACGTGTACGATACCGTTAACGTCAATATCGAAAGTAACTTCAATCTGAGGAATACCGCGGCGTGCCGGTGCGATACCGTCTAACTTAAACATACCTAATGTCTTGTTATCGTTAGCCATTGGTCTTTCACCCTGCAGTACATGAATATCTACTGCCGGCTGATTATCCGCAGCAGTTGAGAAGATCTGTGATTTACTTGTTGGGATTGTTGTATTTCTAGGAATCAATACGGTCATTACATTACCCATCGTTTCGATACCTAATGATAATGGTGTAACATCCAGCAATAATACATCTTTAACATCACCGCTGATAACTCCGCCCTGGATAGCAGCACCCATTGCTACGGCTTCATCTGGGTTTACTGATTTATTTGGTTCTTTACCTAATTCATTCTTAACAGCTTCCTGTACAGCTGGAATACGTGTAGAACCACCAACTAATAATACCTGATGAATATCATTCTTTGTCAAACCGGCATCTCTTAACGCATTGCGTACCGGGATGATTGTACGTTCAACTAATGATTTAGTCATTTCATCAAATTTAGCTCTTGTTAATGTTGCTTCAAAGTGCAGCGGACCATTAGCACCCGCTGAGATAAACGGTAATGAAATCTGTGTTGTTACTGTACCGCTTAAATCTTTCTTCGCTTTTTCAGCAGCTTCTTTTAAACGCTGCATAGCCATTTTATCTGAACGCAGATCAATGCCATTTTCTTTATTGAAAGAATCTACCATCCAATCAACAACAACGTTGTCAAAATCATCGCCGCCCAGATGTGTATCACCTGAAGTTGATAATACTTCAAATGTACCGTCAGCTAATTCAAGGATAGATACATCGAATGTACCGCCGCCTAAGTCATAAACTAAAACCTTTTGTTCTTTATCTGTCTTATCAATACCATAAGCTAATGCAGCAGCAGTCGGTTCATTGATAATACGTTCAACTTCAAGACCGGCAATCTTACCAGCATCTTTAGTTGCCTGACGCTGAGCATCATTGAAATATGCAGGAACCGTAATAACCGCTTTAGTAACTGTTTCACCAAGATATCCTTCTGCATAAGATTTCAAATATTGAAGAACCATTGCAGAAATTTCCTGCGGTGTATATTCCTTACCTTCCAGAGTTACTTTTTCATTCGTACCCATTAAACGTTTGATTGAAGAAACCGTATCCTTATTAGTTACTACCTGACGTTTAGCAGCATCACCAACGATACGCTCACCGTTCTTATAAGCAACTACTGACGGTGTAGTTCTGTTTCCTTCTGGGTTTGTGATAACTTTGCAGTCGCCGCCGTCCATAACAGCAACGCATGAATTTGTTGTACCTAAGTCAATACCGATAATTTTACTCATAATGTGTGTCCTCCTTATTCGCTTACCTTTACAAGCGCTGGTCTTAAAATACGATCTTTAATCATATAGCCTTTTTGTAATACTTCCAATACCATACCGCTTTCCACGCCTTCCCGGCTTTCCTGCATCAGTGCCTGATGGAAGTTTGGATCAAACGGCTTATCACTCGCTTCGATTTCAGTGATACCTTCTTTTTTCAGAAGCTCGATCAGCTGGTTGTAGATCATTTCAAAACCCTTGACATAAGTCTTGATATCTTCTGAGTCACTCTTGACGATCAATGCTCGTTCAAGATTGTCAATGACAGGCAGAATCTCTTTACCAAAGCTCTGCATTTTATATTTATTAGCAGTATCAAATTCCTGCTGAAGCCGGCGCTTCGCATTTTCAGTATCTGCGTACGCCTTGTAATAAGCATTCTTGGCTACGTCTAATTCCTTGCGTAAATCTTCATTTTCCGCTTTCAGCCGTTCAATTTCTTTTTTCTTGCCATGTCCGTGACCCTTGCCTTCATGTTCACATTCACATTCACAAGATTCAGCTTTCTCATGACATTCACATTCACAGGCTTCGGCTTCAACGTTTGGCTTAGTTTCCTCAGCCGCCGCTTCGCATGTCTGCTTTTCTTCTGTTTTTTTCTCGTCCATTTTATTCTCCTTATTCGTTGTTGAACATCTTTTCAATCTGCTGGCTCATGTATTCCATCAGCGCAACAACCTGATTATAAGGCATACGTGTAGGTCCAACTACCATCAGCTGACCTTCCTCGTCCTTATTAATCTTAAACTTGCTGGATATGACAGAAACATCGTCAATATTCATTAATTCACGATTATCTGTACCGATCCTGATTGCCATCTCTTCATTGCCATAACCAATCTGACGCCACAGACTGCTGTTTTCCAGCATTGACATCAGCTGCTTCAGCTTTTCAATATCGGCAAATTCCGGCTGATACAGCATATTTTTCTGTCCTGACAGATAAACCTGATCACTGGCAAACCGTACAAAGGCATTGACAAAGGCTTCAAACAATATTTCATGCCGCTTAACCTTGCCTGCCAGCAACGGCTCAATCTCTTTCATTTTTTCAACAACTTCATTTAACGCGATACCGCACAAATTCTCATTCAATATATTGCAGCAGGTGGTAATATCACTCATTGAAATATTATCTTCAAATTGGAAGGTTTTATTTTCTGTATGACCGTGATTGGTAATAAATATTGCCACTGCACTGCGTTCATTGATGGGAATCAGCGAGATATGCTGCAAGGTCTGATACCTTGATTCAGGTCCCAGAACCACACTTGTCAGATTTGTCATCTGTGAGAGAATATCACAGCTTTGCCGAACTACCTCATCGATGCTCATGTTGCGGGCATCAAAGACAGTCTGCAAGGCATTAACAACCTTCTGATCAAGCTGCTTTTCCATCAGGTTATCAACATAATACCGATAACCTTTAGAAGAAGGTATGCGGCCGCTAGATGTATGTGTTTTTTCAAGCAACCCCATTTCTTCAAGCGCTGCCATTTCATTGCGCAGCGTCGCTGATGAGCAGTTGAAATCAAGCAGTGTGAGTAATGTTTTACTGCCGACCGGTTCAGCGGTACGAATAAATTCATCAACGATGGTTTTAAATACTTTCGTCTGTCTGAATGTTAGCTGATCCATATTCACCGCTCCTTTCTAGCACTCAACCCTTCTTACTGCTAACAGTATATACCGAATCTTTAGCACTGTCAACAATAAAGTGCTAAAATCGAATAAAAATGAATGTGAAATTGTGTGTCAAAATAAAAAACGAACAGATTATGCATCTGTTCGTTATGGCAATATTATTTCACCTGTGATGGTAGGTTCTACTGGTACCCAACCATTATCCTCCATTTTCTCTTTAACTTCATTAAATGATAGACCAGAGATCATAATAGTTTGCTTTTTATCCGGGGCCTGATACCATAGCCCACTAGCTTCTTCATAAATAAAAGACGCTCCCCAGTAATTATCTGATTTTGAACTTGTAGCAAAGACATAAATATCATTGCTTGCATTGTCACCAAAAGTATCCATATAAGGCTGTACATAATACTCATTGCTATCACCCAAAGTCAAGATAGGCCATTTTCCGCCATTAGCTTCCTTTAAAACTTTTCTCACAAAATCATTACTTTTCAACTGTGTATCTGTTATAGCTTTGCCACCATTAAATTTCTCATACTTTTCCCGATTGGTAAATAAATCTTGGATCTGATCAGTAATTTGTACCGGTATTGTTGATGTGGTTTTAGAATGAATTGTACATTTAACCCGATATGCGGTTTTACCCATTTCAGTTGTATAAGCTTCAATAAGATAATCTCCACCATCAGGACATTTAGGTATTGTGGAGAAATACTCATTATCCTTATTATTCATAACATCGGTTAATAATTCCTCAGCCTCATCGCTGCCTAATTTAGTAAGTGTGGCCTGATATGCACGGTTGATTGAAGTTAGATTACTATCACAAACAGCTTTCTTGGCATCTTGGGCATAACCGATAAAAGATGGCACTAAAAAAAGTGCCAGTATACCAAGAATGGCAATGACAACGATTAGTTCTATTAATGTAAATCCATCTTTCTTACGCATACTTATTCCTCATATCATTTATGAATAAAGCTATTATAGCATAAGCTAAAAAGAAAATCAGTAGAAAAACTAACATATAAGCCACTTTTCTGACAGAAGAAAACTCCCAGATGAGAGTCTACTTTTTACGAATGCTAGTTTTTATTCAGTATAAAGAAACAACGATTTCACAATTTTCCTTATGGCATAACTATCTGACCAGTAATAACCATATCCTGTGGATTTGATACTTCACTCCAACCATTCGCTTGCATTGCTTTTTTTACTTGTTCAAATGATTGATTTGCTATACTGAATGATTTTTTACCCGTCCACCACTTACCAGTATTAGAATCATAAATATAATTAGTAATCCACTTATTCTCCATACTGCTGGCAGCATAAACAGTGATATCCCCGCTTGGTTCTCTAGTGCCACCATTCGTCGAGGAATCAATATATGGCTGTACATATAAGGTTTGTCCATCCACTTGTAAAGTTGGCCATGTGCCACCATTTATATATTTTAAGTAATTTCGCAGCTCATCGTTATTCTTCAAGACATAGCTTTGAAACATTCCTATATTTTTAGCCGTACCACCAGTTTTCTCTACACTTTCCTTATATAAATCATAATATTCTTTAAACTCATCAGAAGTGACATTCATATCTCTCACATTCTGAGTAAAATGTATCATCTGATTCAATATCTGCGTTGGTATTTTGCCTAATACATTCGAATGCTCCGAGCATACCACCTGAAAGACGGATTGTCCAGCTTCCTCACCTGTATCAATGATATAATAAATACCACCAGATGGGCACTTAGGCGCGGTGCTGAAATCATCAAATTCATTATTCATAACTTTATCAAGAAAATCACGTTCTTCATCTTTCTCCTGCTTTGCCATCTGAAAATGATAGGCCCGCTGAATTGATGTCATATTACTTTCACAGACAGACTGTTTCGCATCTTTCGCATATCCCATAAAGGAAGGTACAAGAAAAAGTGCCAAAATACCAAGAATGGCGATAACTACAATCAATTCTATAAGTGTAAATCCTTTCCTGTTTTTCATATTTGCCTCCCCAAAAGCATACCTATTTATTATATATGTTTAATATATTATACTACAAAATAATTTATTAGCGAATGGCAATTTCACGCAAGAATCTTGATTT
>ENA-UOJK01001308-UOJK01001308.1-human-gut-metagenome-genome-assembly--contig:-C116-NODE-1308-length-17202-cov-13.314574_pt1 | contig 17202 bp, 10 predicted proteins | sample MGYA00242348_ERZ723895 | MGnify/ENA metagenome assembly ERZ723895
AAGTTATATATATTCTCTACAATAAACTGGTATGGTGTATTTTCATAATTCACTTTACCAGTTTTTTTAAGGGGATTAGATTTAATGGACAGAAAAAAGATATTTTGGGCGATAGCTTCTGTTTTTATAGCTATCTTGAGCATATGGACTGTTGTCTCACAGAGCAAGCATTTTTCGTTTGAGATTCTTATGAGTTTTATCAGAAATGCAAATAAAGGCTGGCTTTTTATGAGTTTTGTTTGTACGTTTGGGTTTATTTGGTTTGAAGGCTTTGCTCTGGTACGTATGGCAAGACACTTTGGGTATAAAACCAGCGCGATTGATGGTACTGTGTATGGTGGAGCCGATGTGTATTTTTCGGCTATTACACCATCGGCATCTGGAGGACAGCCAGCCAGTGCGTATTTCATGATAAGGGATGGCATACCGGGCTATGCTGCTACAGTGGCCCTACTGATTAATCTTGTTATGTATACACTTTCACTTTTAACAATTGGCTTACTATGCATGATTTTTAAGTATCCATTGCTGAAAAATTTCTCAGGTATTTCGCGGATATTTATATGTTTGGGGATTGTGGTGCTGATTTTTCTGGCTCTTGTATTTTATATGCTGCTAAGGAAGGGAAGCATACTATACTCAATTTGTGATAGTCTTATCCGGCTTTTTGAAAAAATACATATAATACGGCATGGTGACAGGCTTCGAATAAAGCTTAAAAATACTATGAAAGAATATCAGGAGTGTTCAAACAGTATCACAGGGCAGACCGGGCTTCTCATCGAGATTTTCTTTTGGAATATAATGCAGAGAGTTTCACAGCTTTTGGTATCGTTTATGATTTTTATGGCAGTCGGCGAAGGCGTAAATAAGGCAGTTGATGTGAGTGTGATACAGTGTTTTGTGGCGATGGGCTCCAATTGTGTGCCTATACCCGGTGCTATGGGCGTGGCTGATTATATTATGATTGATGGGTTTAAACAGCTTGTTGGTAGAAATGCAGCGAATATGGAGCTTTTGTGCAGGGGCATGACATTTTATGGAAGTGTCATAACAAGTGCTGTCATTATTCTTATTGGATATATAATTAGAAAAAAAGTAGCAAAATAGTCTAGTATTTTCGCCCTAATAATATATTGTTATAATAGCTGTAATCGTTGCTGGTCACAATGTTAGGCGTGAACAGTCACAATCGCATTGAAATTTATATTGAAATTACAAATTTTAGTTGCATGAAGTCAATAATTGTGATAAAATATTGACTGTTCGTAAGATGCCGGCATGTCGGAATGGCAGACGATGCAGACTCAAAATCTGTTGGGCGCAAGCCCGTGTGGGTTCAAGTCCCACTGCCGGCACTATTTGCAAAACCCCGTAAATCCAAGATTTTCAGTAAAATCAAGGGTTTGCGGGGTTTTTCTTTACTTACAATCTTTCAAAAAATTAAAGAAATTAGGGTACTTTTAAGAAAAATCTGCCCAAAAAGGTACCCAAAAATCTGCCATATAGGCTGTAATACCAGATAGTAAACAGGAGCATTATGATGATAAAAAAGATTTATAAAAAATATGAAATTATATTCAATGTTGTATTATTCTCGATTTTTCCGATTGCGGCTTTTTATCTTATGGAGTTCTACGAACATAATCCTTTTGAAGAAGTCAGATTTATGGCAGGTTTTTTTAATATTATTTTGTTTGAGCTGATTGCCTGGATTCTTTATTTTGTTACGGGCAGGGCGAAATGGGCACTTCGTACAGTTTTTATTCTGGCCATGGTTTTTGGACTGATTAATCATTATGTTATGCTTTTCCGCTCGACTCCTTTTGTTCCGTGGGATATTTTTTCAATTGGTACGGCGACAAGTGTTGCATCCAATTATGATTTCGCACCGACTGCAGGAGTAGTTGTTGTTACAGTTATATTTATAGCTCTTATTATGCTGATGCATTTTGTTGATTTCAGAATTAAGTGGAAATTCAGGTTCAGACTAATTCCGACTGTGCTTGGAATACTTGCGCTGTGTCTGTTTGTGAATGCCCTGCAGGATGAGGATTTCCAGACGGACAATTATCTGTATCCGTTTCTCTTTACACCGGCATATATGACAAAGGTGAATGGAATGGCAGTGACCTTTGCGATGGATCTTAAGTTTGTGGCGGTTGATAAGCCTGATGGGTATAGCAGACAGAAGGCTAAGGAGCTGCTTGACAGCTATGCCAGTACAAATGATAATTCAGATGCAGCTAATAATACTGCAATTACAGATAAAAGTGATTATCCGAATATTATAGTTGTGATGGATGAGGCATTTTCAGACCTGTCAGTGCTGGGTGATTTTGATACAAATACAGACTATATGCCGTTTGTGCACAGTCTTGAAAAGGGCAATGAGAACACTATAACAGGATATCTGAATACGTCTGTATGTGGTGGAAATACCGCCGATACTGAGTTTGAGTTTCTGACAGGCAATACGATGGCTTTTCTTCCGGTAGGAAGTATTCCTTATCAGCAGTATATAAAGAGCAAGACACCTTCCCTTGCAAGCTATTTAAAAAGCATAGGCTACGCAACGTATGCACAGCATCCGTACTATGGCAGTGGATGGAACCGGGATACGGTCTATCCTCTTTTGGGATTTGACAATCTTTCGTTTATGCAGGATTATTCTAATCAGAGGTTTGTGCGCAAATATATAAGTGATGAGACATCCTTTGACAGGATTATTGAGACCTATGAGAACAAACCGGATGGTCAGCCGGCATTTATATTCAATGTCACTATGCAAAACCATGGTGGATACACGGATACCTACTACGGCTTTGACAATACGGTGACAGCGGATAAGCTCAATAATTCTGCACTTGACCAGTATCTTTCTTTGATTAAGATGACAGACGAGGATTTAAAGAACCTCATTGAATATTTCTCAAATGTGGATGAGAAAACTATAGTGGTATTTTTCGGTGATCATCAGCCAAATGATACTGTGGCAAGCTCTGTTCTTGCAGCAAACGGCATGGACTATAATAATTTATCAAATGAAGAGCTTAAGCTGCGATATCAGGTGCCGTATGTTATCTGGGCAAATTATGATATTGATGAGGCCACAGGAAAAGACACGAGCGTTAATTATCTGGCTGCAAACGTACTTAAAGCGGCTGGTGTGCCGACAAATGACTATCAGAGTTTTCTGCTAAAGCTGCAGGAGGAGTATCCAATTATATCAGCGGTACGCACGGATAAAACTGCAGATAAGACATTAGATAAAGCATCAAATAAATCAGACAAGGCAACCGGCAGCAAAAATAAGCAGGCCGATTCGGATATGCTAAACGATTATAAGCTTTTGCAATATTACAGACTGTTTGACTGGGAGGATAAGTGATGAATTTTGTTAAAAAGCATCCACTTTTGACAGCGTTTTTAATTCCGATTTTCATATGTATAATCATCTGTATAGGAAATGGTGTATATCCATTTGGCGATTACTGCCTTTTGCATATGGATTTGTATCACCAGTATCTGCCTTTCTTTAATGAGCTGTGGGAGAAGCTAAGAAATGGTGCGAGTCTCATGTATACATGGAATATCGGGCTTGGCAGTGATTTTGTATCGGTATTTGCCTATTATCTGGCGAGTCCGTTAAACTGGCTTGTGGTGCTTTTTCCAAAGAGCCATATTATTGAGTTTATTGAGCTGCTTATCATTTTTAAGATTTCGCTTAGCGGAGCAACATTTTTCTATTTTTTGAAGGAACACTTTGTGCTTCTTGGAAAGGATAACAGATATCACGATAATACATTTGTGCCGGCATTTGTTTTTTCTACGGCATATGCGCTTTCCGGCTTTGTAGCTGCGTATAGCTGGGATGTCATGTGGATGGATGTTGTGGCAGTTGCACCGCTTGCGATAGTAGGTCTTGAGAAGCTTGTGCGGGACAAAAAGCCGGTGCTTTACTATGTATCACTGGCACTTTGTATATTGTCAAACTATTATCTGAGCATCATGCTTTGCATCTTTTTGGTATTCTGGTTTGCATGGCTTTTCTTTACGCAAAAGGGCGGTAAAATGGCTGCAATTGTGAGATTTGCCGTTTACTCGCTTTTGGCTGGAGGCACTGCGATGGTGCTAATCATCCCGGAGCTTATCATTTTAAGCTACAGCGGTTCGTCGGGCATCGAGTTCCCAAAGCAGATAGAGTGGTATTTTAATCTCTTATCAGAGGTCGGCAGGATGTGCACGACAGCAAGCGTCTATGAGGGTGCAGAGAACTGGCCGAATCTGTATGCCGGAGCCTTTAGTGTGATGCTTTTGATACTGTTTGTGCTCAATAAAAGGATTAATTGGAAAAAAAAAATAGCTCCCGTATTATTTGTGTTGTTTTTCATGGTAAGCTTTGCCAATAAACAGCTTGACTTTATATGGCACGGACTGCATTTTCCGGATTCGCTGCCTGGCAGACAGTCGTATCTGTATGCATTTCTTATATTGACAATAGGCTATGCTACAGTAAGAAAGTGGCGTGGCATAAGACTGTGGCATATTGGCGTGGCAGTGGTATTTGCATCGGCGCTTATGGCAGTAAGCACGATGTTTGCCGATGAGGATGTGACAGAGTATTATGCAGTTATCATAAGCATATTGTTTGTTGCGCTGTACGGCATTATGACAGTACTTTTAAAGCTTGCAGCAAGGAAAAACAGAGAGCTTTTGATGGTCATAACATGCGGTATCGCGATTGTGGAGCTGGCTGTCAATATGGCTGTGACAGGACTTGGATGTACCGGCAGAAGCAGCTACAATGCCAATGTGGACGATATGCAAAAGGCACTGGAGCTGGCAAAAGAGGATGCAGCTGACAACGATGTACCATTTTACAGGGTTGAGGATACAGGCCGACTAACTAAAAATGATGACACACGATACGGCTATGCTTCTGGAACACAGTTTTCTTCCCTAATGAATATAAATGTGAGCCATTTTTATCAGGCTCTTTATATGGAGGGAGGCAAGAATTTCTACTGTTATAACGGTGCCACACCTGTCACGTCAGCCATGCTTTCGGTCAGATATATGGTTACAAAATCAATACAGCCACAGAATGAGCTGACTACACTTGTTGGAAAATGCGGAAATCACTATCTGTATCGGAATAACTACACACTTCCGCTTGGTTTTATGATGGATGAGGGAGTGATTGATGCGTGGAAACCATCATCTTCATCGAAAATATATTCGATTAATTCCCTTGGCAGTCTTCTAGGTGCAGCAGATGATACGCTGACCCTGACAGAGTGCACTCAGGAGGAGAAGCCCGGAACTACGACTCTCACCTTTGACCATGACGGATATTATTATGCGGCATACGATTCGTGCAGCACTGACAGTCTGACCTTCAGCCACGGAGAGTATGAGACCACATACTCGAAGACCACTCACAGGTATCTGTTTGACCTGGGATATGTGAAGGCGGGGGACACGGTTTCCGTTACAAACACTGCTGCCGATGCTGTACGATTTAACGTATACGAGCTAAATGCTGCAGCAGTGGAAGGTGCATACAAAGCGCTTAATGATCAGACACTTTCGGTGGAGAATTTTTCAGATACACACATAAGCGGACACATAGATGTGAAGGAGGCAGGCAGACTTGTGCTTTCTATTCCGAGTGAAAAGGGATGGACTATGAAGGTGGATGGGAAGGATGCAGAGTATGAGGATTTTTCAGATACCTTTGTGAGCATTCATCTGGATGAGGGAGAGCATGAGATAGAGCTTTATTATGAGACACCGGGGCTTAAGGCAGGTGCAGCTATAAGCGCAGGCTGTGTGGGCGCCTTTCTACTGCTTTTATTGTTTCGTCAAATAGTTAAGAGACGCAGCCGTTTAAAGTTTAAAGTGAACAGTGACAGATAATGCTTACAATGACCTGTAACGCATACAGTTCATTTATGCGAAACACAGAATGTTCAAATTGTAATAGTATAATTCAATAATAAAAATAAAACAGGAGATTAACAAAATGAACAAACAAAACAAAAAAATCGCACAGGAAAAAAGAAGAATCGAGAGAGAGAAGGCAGAAAAGAAGGCAAAGGTTGTGAATCTGCTGAAATTCTGGGTGCCGGTAGTGGCTGTCGTTGTGGTAGTCATTGTGCTCATCTGGGCAGTTGCGACATCGGGCGGTTCATCGTCAAAGGGCACTGACGATAAGCAAGCTGCATCACAGACCACAGAATCTCAGGCATCCGAGACACAAAGCAGTGATTCACAGACCGAGGCAGCAACACTGAATACAGAGGCTGACACGGTTGCAGAAAACGGAGATAAGGTAAATATTGACTACACCGGATATATGGACGGGGAAAAATTCGAGGGTGGAAGCACTGAGGGACAGGGCACAGACCTCGTGCTCGGCTCAGGCAGCTATATAGATGGATTTGAAGAAGGAGTGGTAGGTCACAAGGTGGGAGAAACCTTTGATTTAAACCTGAAATTCCCGGATGATTATAAGGTAAATACAGAACTTGCCGGAAAGGATGTTACGTTTGAGGTGACTCTTAACGGTGTATACAAATAAAGAGGATAACACACATATATGGAAAAATCGTTTGAAGAGGTACTGGTACAGTTTTATGTTGATCAGTACAGGGAGAATGCGAAGAGAAGTACAGGTAAGCCTGTAAAGCTGGCACACTATATTCACAGGCTCAATAACAAAGCAAAATCAATTAAATATGCGCGATTTTCAAAAAATGAGACTGTGGCACTTGACAAGCTGCATCAGGAAATAAAAAGGCTTGCATTGATTACCTACTATTCCAACAATAAGAATGCAAGGCAGATTTTAAATAGAGAAATCCTTCCGCAGCTCGTCAGGGTGGATATGGAGCAGTTTGATGAGAATGAGGCAGAGTATCTCACAGAGGATTTTCTAAAGCTTTTGCGCAAGGAGTATATAGGTGCGATATGTACAAAGAGCATGAAGGCGCTTTACAATGAGTATCGCAGCAAGGAGCTTAGAAGAGAGATTGTCACGTTGGTTCCGGCACGGCCGGAGCTTGAGTTTCCAAAAGCACAGAGCATGAAAAGGCACTTCATACTACATATAGGCCCGACTAACAGCGGTAAGACATATCAGGCGCTTGAGAGGCTTAAGCTGGCGCAAAACGGAGTTTATCTGGGGCCGCTTCGCCTTCTGGCACTTGAGGTATATGAGAAGATGAATGATGCAGGCATACCATGCACCATGCTTACAGGCCAGGAGTGTCTTGAGGTATCAGACAGCAGAATTACAGCATCGACAGTGGAGATGCTTGACTGTGACAAGGAATATGATATCGCAGTGATTGATGAGGCACAGATGGTTGCAGATGATGACAGGGGACATTCATGGACCAGGGCAATTCTTGGTACACTTGCAGGAGAGATTCATATATGCATGAGTCCGGTGGCAAAGGATGTAGTCATTCATCTGATTAATCTGTGCCACGACGAGTATGAGATAAGGGGGTATGAGAGAAAGACAGCTCTAAAGCTGGAGGATAAGCCTTTTTCATTTCCACAGGATGTGAGAGAGGGCGATGCCTTTATCGTCTTTTCAAAGAAGTCGGTACTCAATATAGCAGGGCGTCTGGAGGAAAACGGCATAAAGCCAAGTGTCATATACGGAAGTCTGCCACCGGAAATAAGGCGCAGGCAGATGACGCTTTTTAATGAGAAAAAGACACAGGTTGTCGTGTCAACAGATGCGATAGGAATTGGACTCAATCTGCCGGTCAGAAGAATTGTATTTCTGGAGGTGGAAAAGTTTGATGGAGTATCAAGACGTCCGCTTGTCATCTCTGAGATAAAACAGATAGCGGGCCGTGCAGGCAGATTTGGTCTGTATGATACAGGCTATGTGACAGCTTTGGGACAAAAGAATCTGAATTATCTGAAGAATACGCTAAATATACCGGAGCAGGATATTGATATAGTAAGTCTTGGCTTCCCGCAGGTGCTCCTTACAATGGATGCGCCGCTTGATGCGATAATTAAGCTCTGGCATGAGGCAAAGCCATCAGCACCGTTTAGGAAAATCAATGTCGATGAGATATTGTTTTTGTATGGATATGCGTATAAGGAGCGATACTTTATCGCAGATTTTGATGACAAATATCTGCTTTATAAGATGATTACATGTCCTATAGATATAAAGGACAGGGAGCTTGTCAGACAATGGCTGCGCTACTGCATGTCGTATACATCTGATATCTCTCTCGACAAGCCTGATAAGCATTCAAAGTATCAGGGACTCATGAAATACGAATCCTATTACAAAAAGCTTGATTTGTACTATCAGTTTTCAGTCCGCATGGGCAAAATTGTGGAGGATGACTGGCTTGAAAACGAGCGCGACAAAACACAGGCAAAGATTATGCAGCTTCTATCAAAGAGCAAGGATGAGTATATTATCAGATGCCGGTATTGCGGAAGAATACTTCCGATTGGAAATTCGCGCAATATATGCAGAGACTGCTACAGCATGATACGCAGGTAGCAGCCGGTTTATATTTTACGGTCAAGTCGTTGAATTTAGCTGTCCAATGTGGCATAATAGAAATAAGACCAAAATATGAATGGAGGAAGTTTTTATGGCAAACAATGAGTTACAGATTGCCGGCTCACAAGGTGAACTTAGAATCCGTCCTTACGAGCACCACGCAAAGTATTATGAAACAGATCAGATGGGTATAATCCACCATTCAAACTATGTCAAGTGGATGGAAGAAGCAAGACTTGATTTGATGGATCAGATAGGACTCAACTACAGGCAGATGGAGGATATGGAAATCATAAGTCCGGTGCTGTCGATATCGGTAGAGTATCACAGTATGGTACATTTCGATGATACGGTCGTCATCTACACAAAGCTGCTTAAGTATAACGGAATCAAGATGGAGCTTGAGTATGTCATGAAGGACAAGGAGACAGGCGAGCTTCGCACCACTGCAAAAAGCAGTCACTGTTTTTTGAATAAATCCGGCAAACCAATCTCATTAAAGAGAATGTATCCGGAATTAGATACAAAATTTTTTGAATTTAAAGAGGCATAATAAAATGATACAGGATAGATTAAAAGCATTGAGAAGCGAGATGGCAAAGAGGGGCATTTCGCTGTATGTTGTACCTACTGCTGATTTTCATGAGTCAGAGTATGTAGGAGAGCATTTTAAGGCACGCAAATATATTACAGGCTTCACGGGCTCAGCAGGAACCGCAGTCATCACTATGGATGAGGCCGGACTATGGACAGACGGCAGGTATTTTGTGCAGGCGGCTGCGCAGCTTAAGGATACCACTGTAAAGCTCTTTAAGATTGGCGAGGAGGGCGTACCGACAGTTGATGAGTATATAAAGGATACTCTTTCGGATGGCGGTGTAATAGGCTTTGACGGCAGAGTGGTAAATGCCGCATGGGGCAAAAGACTTTCAGAAATCGCAAAAGAAAAGCACGGCAGCATGTACGTAAATGAGGATCTGATTGACCTTATATGGACTGACAGACCACCTATGTCAAAGGCACCTGTCATGATTTTTGACAATAAATATACCGGTGAGGATATAAGCTCAAAGCTTAAAAGAGTCAGAGAGCAGATGGCACAAAAGGGTGCAACACTTCATCTGATGTCATCACTTTACGATATCGCCTGGCTTTTAAATGTCAGGGGAGGCGACATAAGCTATGTGCCTGTAGTGCTTTCATACCTGGCACTGTCACAGGACAGCTGCATATGGTTTTTGCAGGAAGAGGTTGTGACAGAGACTCTTAAGGCATACCTCGATAAGAATGGTATACAGACAAGACCTTACGATGATTTTTATGAATATGTGAAGCATATTGATGAAAAAGAGACAGTGCTTTTAAATACATCGATTGTAAATTACCGCATCTGCGACAGCCTGCCGGATGGTGTTAAGGTGATTGATGCGGAGGATCCTACAGTTGTCATGAAGGCCGTAAAGAATGAAGTACAGCTTGAAAATCTGCGCAAGGCGCATTTAAAGGATGCAGTTGCGATGTGCAAGTTCATGTACTGGCTTAAGACAAATATAGGTAAGATATCCATGACAGAGATTTCGGCTTCAGATTATCTTGCATCGCTTAGAGCTGAGCAGGAGGGCTTTCTTGATTTGAGCTTTGCCACAATATGCGGATATGCTGATCATGGTGCTATTGTGCATTACTCTGCAACGGAGGAGTCTGACAGGCAGCTTAAGCCTGAGAGTCTTCTTTTGGTTGATTCAGGCGGACATTATCTGGAGGGAACCACAGATATCACGAGGACCTTTGCACTAGGCCCTGTGACTGACGAGATGAAGGATATGTTTACGAGAGTGTGCCGCTCAAATATGAACCTGGCAAATGCAAAGTTTAAGGAGGGATGCTCGGGCCTTAATTTTGATATTCTGGCAAGAGAGCCTTTATGGGAGATTGGCATGGACTACAATCACGGTACCGGACACGGTGTGGGCTATGTGCTCAATGTTCATGAGGGACCAAACAGCTTTCACTGGAAGCAGTACCCGGGCAGAACTGCAGAGCGTGTGATAGAAGAGGGCATGGTCACTACAGATGAGCCGGGCATCTATTTAGAGGGCAAATTCGGTATTCGTACAGAGAATGAGCTTATCTGCCGAAAGGGTGAGAAAAATGAGTATGGCCAGTTCATGTATTTTGAGAATCTGACCTATGTACCGATAGATCTCGATGCGATTGATCCAAATCAGATGACAGACAGGGAAAAGGGATACCTGAACGCTTACCATGCTAGAGTTTATGAGCTTGTTTCACCATTTTTGAATGATGAGGAGGCTCAGTGGCTTAAGAAATATACAAGAGCTATTTAACGTTACTGCCTGCACTGCAGTGTGACCGGCAGCGATTACAACAATATTATAATTGACAGTAAGGAAAGTATCAAAATGAGTGAAAAGCTTGTACTTATAGACGGACACAGTATTTTAAACAGGGCATATCACGGGCTGCCTGATCTGACCAATTCAGAGGGACTTCACACAAATGCAGTCTATGGATTTTTGAATATCATGTTCAAGATTCTTGACGAGGAAAAGCCTGACTATCTGACGGTGGCATTTGATGTGCATGCGCCGACGTTTCGCCACAGGATGTTTGATGCATATAAGGGCACGAGAAAGCCTATGGACGAGGAACTCAGGCAGCAGGTGCCTATGATAAAGGAAATGCTTACCGCTATGGGCATTAAAATCGTGGAAAAGGAAGGCTATGAGGCCGACGATATACTTGGAACCTTATCTGTCAGGGCAGAAAAGGCCGGTATGGATGTCGCCATCATTTCCGGAGATAGAGACCTTTTGCAGCTTGCGACTGACCATGTCATGGTAAGGATTCCAAAGACAAAGAAAACAGGAACCGAGATAGAAAACTACAATACAGCAGATGTTATCGAAAAGTACGGCGTCACTCCAAAGGAATTTATCGATGTAAAGGCTCTGCAGGGAGATACGTCTGATAATATTCCCGGGGTACCCGGTATCGGCGAAAAGACAGCAGGTGCACTTATAGCAAAATATCACTGTATAGAGGCAGTACATGAGGACGCTGAGAATGTAAAGCCGCCAAGGGCTTCAAAGAATATAGTGGAGTATTGGGAGCAGGCGCTTATGAGCAAGGAGCTTGCGACAATCATACTTGATGCGCCGGTTGACTATGAATTTTCTGATGCAAAGCTTAGTGGCGGAGTAGAGTCACTCTACACTGAGGAAGCCTTTTTACTGTGCAAAAGATACGAATTCAAAAACATGCTGTCACGGTTTAATGTGGAGGCTCCTAAAAACAATGCCGAGGAGCATTTTGTGGTAGTAAGGGACTTAAAGACTGCCGAGAGTGTGTTTGAGAAGGCAAAGGGCAGGGAGGTCGCTTTTGCGGTAGTACCGGGAGAGTCTTTGGGAAACTGCGAAAGTGATGGACAGCTAAGTCTGTTTTCAGAGCAGGTTTCTAACGATTATCTTGCTGTTTCGATTTGTTTTTCAGAGGAGGACATTTATTTTATCTGTACAGGTGATGAGATTTCAAGCAGCTTCCTGGATGAAAAATTAAATACCCTGGAAGTAAAGTCATGGATATCACCGGATTTGAAGACCAATCTGCACAGATTTAAGAGCAAAGAGATAAAGGCAGATGACAGAGGCAGATATTTTGATATGATGGTGGCTGCATACCTTATCAATCCACTTGTCGGGGAGTATCCCTATGATGCGGTTGCAAAGGACTATCTGGGGCTTATGCTCTCATCTAAAAAGGATTATCTGGGAAAGCTTGATTTCACCAGGATGATGAAGGAGGATGAGAAAAAGGCAGTGGACTGTGCCTGCTACGAGGTGTATACTGCCTGGAAATCAAAGCCGGTTCTTTTGCAGAAGCTAAAGGAAATGGATATGCTCACTCTTTACAGAGATATCGAGCTGCCACTCGTTTTCGTACTGTATGATATGGAAAATGAGGGGATAAGGGCTGATGGAATAAAGCTTAAGGAGTATGGAGACAAGCTTGCTGTTTCGATAACTGAGCTTGAAAAGAAAATATATGAGGCAGCAGGTGAAGAGTTTAATATAAATTCGCCAAAGCAGCTTGGAGTCATTCTCTTTGAAAAGCTTGGTCTGCCAAATGAAAAGAAGACAAAGACCGGTTATTCGACTGCGGCAGATGTGCTTGAAAAGCTGGCGCCGGAGTATCCGATTGTTGCGGATATATTGGAATACAGACAGCTCACAAAGCTAAAGAGCACATATGCTGACGGACTTTCGGGATATATTGCATCCGATGGCAAAATCCATACTACCTTAAATCAGACAATCACTGCGACAGGCCGTCTTTCAAGCACAGAGCCTAATCTACAGAATATCCCGATAAGGATTGAGCTGGGCAAGCTTATCAGAAAGGTATTTCTGCCTGAGGATGGAAATCTGTTTGTTGACTCAGACTACTCGCAGATTGAGCTTCGGGTGCTTGCGGCGCTTTCAGGGGATGAAAGGATGATAGAGGCCTTTAAGAATGGTCAGGATATCCACAGAAGTACAGCATCCCTTGTGTTTGACACACCGTTTGATGAGGTCACAGACCTTCAAAGACGAAATGCCAAGGCGGTAAATTTTGGTATTGTATATGGTATCAGCGCGTTTGGTCTGTCTAACGACCTGGGGATTTCAAGGAAAGAGGCACAGGGCTATATAGACAGCTATTTTGTCAAATATCCAAAGATTAAGGAGTTTTTGGATCAGACGGTTTTGGATGCCAAGAAAAATGGCTATACAAAGACCATGTTTGGACGTATCAGACCGATTCCCGAGCTGAACTCGAGCAATTTCATGCAAAGACAGTTTGGAGAGAGAGTTGCGATGAACTCACCTATTCAGGGTACAGCAGCCGATATCATAAAGATTGCCATGATACGTGTGCATGACAGGCTTCTTGACGAGGGCTTAAAGTCAAGACTTATCCTTCAGGTGCATGATGAGCTTTTAATTGAGACAAAGGAAGCTGAGAAGGATAAAGTGATTAAGCTTCTGGAGAAAGAAATGCGTGGCGCGGTGGACATGAAGGTATCCATGGAGGTGGGCACCGAGTGTGGCTATGACTGGTATGATGCGCATTGATGACAGAAAAGGAAATAATATGATTTTTATAGGAATAACAGGTGGTGTAGGTGCCGGAAAATCGGCAGTGCTTAGCTATCTTAAGGAACTTGATGGCGTAAAGGTCATGCTTTCCGATGAGATAGCACATGAGCTGATGGAGCCGGGAAGCGACTGCTACAACAGATTAAGGGAATTGTTTGCGGGCGAACCGATATGGCTTGAGGACGGGCATTTTGACAGACCGGCACTTGCCGGAGTGATTTTTTCGGATGATAAAAAAAGAGAGCTTTTAAACGAAGTAGTGCATCCGGCAGTAAAGGAATATGTACTTAATGCAGTTAAAGAGGCAAAAAAAGATGGTCTGTTCATGCTTGTGCTTGAAGCAGCACTCCTTATAGAGGAGGGATATGGTGAAATCTGCGACGAGCTGTGGTATATTTATGCAAGTGAAGAAGTCAGAAGAAAAAGACTTAAGTCATCAAGAGGCTATTCAGATGAGAAGATTGACAGCATCTTTGCAAGCCAGCTTAAAGAAGCTGAGTACAGAAGGCACTGCAAGGAGGTTATTGATAATGATGGAGATATCGAAAACACGATAGCTTCAATAAATAAAGCGCTTAGCAAATACAAGGAGTAGTGGGAATGAACAATGTATTCGGTTTGGACATTGGTACAAGAAATGTTGTAGGAACTGTCGGCTATCAGACTGATGACAAGGAATTTGTGGTTACAGCACAGTATGTCAGAGAGCATGAGACCAGAGCGATGCTTGACGGTCAGATACATGATATAGGCAGGGTGGCAAAAACCATTAAGGAAGTAAAGAACGAGCTTGAAAAACAGACAGGACAGCCACTTGAAGAGGTGTGTATAGCAGCCGCAGGACGAGTATTAAAGACTGTCACGACGCATGTGGAGTATGAGTATGCGCAGGAGTCTGTGGTGACCGGAGAGGATGTCAATACGCTTAACCTGCTTGGCATAGAAAAAGCACAGGAGGCACTCAAGGAGGTTAACGATACAAGCTATAAGTTTTACTGTGTGGGATATTCTACAGTCAAATTCTTTTTGAATGATGATGTGTTTATCAGCCTTGAGGGTCATAAGGCAAACAAAATAGGCGAGGATATCATAGTTACATTTCTGCCGGAGGATGTGGTTGACGGACTTTATGCGGCAGTGGGACAGGCAGGGCTTAGTGTTGCCAATATGACATTGGAGCCTATCGCCGCTATCAATGTGGCAATTCCGGAGAACTATCGTATGCTTAATATCGCACTTGTCGATGTGGGAGCCGGAACGAGTGATATCTCAATCACAAGAGACGGAAGTATCATAGCCTATGGCATGATACCGCATGCAGGAGATGAGATGACAGAAGTTATTGTGCAGCATTTCCTCGTGGATTTCAATATGGCGGAGAGCATCAAGCTTCAGTCTACGACAAGTGATACGGTTACATACAAGGATATCATGAGCATCGAGCACACAATTCCTGCACAGGATGTCTGGGATGTGGCAGCACCTGTTGTTGATAGTATTGCACAAGAGGTATCGGCTAAAATCAGAGAGCTAAACGGTGACAAAACAGTGAGTGCCTGCTTTGTAGTCGGAGGCGGAGGCAAGATACACGGCTTCACGGAAAAGCTTGCGGAAGACCTTGACCTGCCAGAGGAAAGAGTCGCTCTAAGAGGTGAGGAAGTGCTTGGCGATGTGACCTTTGAGCAGGAGGATATTAAGAAGGATCCGCTTCTTGTCACTCCAATTGGTATATGTCTGAATTATTATGAGCAGAGAAATAATTTTATCATGGTCAGATTCAATGGTGAGAGAATAAAGCTCTATGACAATAACAGGCTTACAATAGTCGATGCGGCGCTTCAGGCGGGATTTTCAAACGATGAGCTGTTTCCAAAGCGCGGCACCCCGATAAACTTTACGGTAAACGGTGTGGCAAGGCTTGTAAGAGGCGAGGCCGGAGAGGGCGCAGTGGTGACCATGAACGGAAAGCCTGCAAGCATCAACACACCGCTTGAGCCAAACAGTGAGATAATCATCGAGCCGTCCACAGCAGGAGAGGCAGCAGAGTATAAGATATCGCAGCTTGATGAGTACAATCATTCCGTCATTACTTTTATCATAAACGGCAGAAAGGTATCATGTCCAAGGTTTGTCCAGGTAAACGGAAGGCTTGAGCCGGAGGATTACAGCATCAGGGAAAACGATGTGATTGAGACAAGAAATTACTATACAGTGCGTCAGATTGCGCAGTTTATGGATCTCGTTATTGACACAGACCAGATGATATTTGTAAACAATGAAGAGGCTGATCTCGACACTCTTGTATATGAAAATTTCTCTGTTGAGTGGAAAACAGATGAATATGGTGTTGCAAGAATCGACAATAACAATTATAATGACACACAAGAGTCTGATTCAGATGATGCTTCGGTCTTAGCTGAGCAGGATGCAAACAGCACAGAGCCAGACAACACAGTGACCAGAACATCAGAGCAGATGATGAATCAGGTGCTCGATGAGCTGCATGATGAGTTTGCTAAAGAAGCTGAAGCATCTGCTGTGCCGGAAAACGAATTGCCGGAAAATGAATTGCCAAAAAATGATATACAGGAAGAAATACACGAAGAAGACTCATCAGAAAATACAGTTACAGTAATTGTAAACGGTGAGCCTGTAGAGCTGTCTGGCAAGGATACATATATATTTGTCGATATATTTACCCATATCTCATTTGATTTACAGGCAGGAAAGGGCAGGGCAATAGCCACTGTAATAAATGGCAGAGATGCCCAGTTTTCCGAGGAGCTTCATGAGGGAGACAAAATAGAATTATACTGGAAAGAGAATTAACATGTTAGAATTATGCAGCATTGCCAGCGGCAGCAGTGGAAACTGTATATGCGTGGGTACGGATGATTGTCATGTGCTCATAGACGCGGGCATCAGCGGTAAGAAAATAGAAAACGGACTGAATGAATTTGATATGACGGCCACAGATATGCAGGGGATTCTCGTGACACATGAGCATATAGACCATATCGCAGGGCTTGGTGTCATGGCAAGACGCTATCATATTCCGATTTATGCAACAAAGGCCACAATCGGGGCCATAAAATGTACCAAATCCGTTGGAAATATAGATGATGAACTGTTTCATCCTATTGAGGCAGGCGTAGATTTTACAATAGGCGATATAGAGTTTGAGCCGCTTCACATATCACACGATGCGGCTGATCCTGTCGCGTACAGATTTAAAAACGAAAATCATGCGATGGCGGTCGTGACAGACCTTGGCACGTATGATGACGCACTGGTTTCAAAGCTTCAGAACCTGGATGGGCTGCTGCTTGAAGCCAATCATGATATAAATATGCTCCAGACAGGTGCATATCCGTATCCGCTCAAGCGCAGAATCATGGGTGACAGCGGACATTTGTCGAATGAGAGAAGCGGGCAGTTGTTATGCGAGCTTCTTCATGATAAATTTGGCTCAGTAATACTGGGACACCTTAG
>ENA-UOJK01001315-UOJK01001315.1-human-gut-metagenome-genome-assembly--contig:-C116-NODE-1315-length-17131-cov-5.892891_pt1 | contig 17131 bp, 20 predicted proteins | sample MGYA00242348_ERZ723895 | MGnify/ENA metagenome assembly ERZ723895
GCAGACCCACACAGAAGATTTGTTGTCCCTTCTGCACCGGGCAAGCGTTTTGATGGAGATACAAAAGTTACAGATATGTTATATGGATGCTATGATCTGGCAGAAGCCGGCAAGGATTTTGATGGTGCATTGGCAGACATCAAGGCCCGCTATGATGAAATTATTGAAGGACTTGGGCTGGATCTGACACTGGACAAAGAGTTTGAGACAATTCATGAACAGTTCCGTCTGAAAGCAGGAAGAAATTATGCCGCATCCAGAGGTGAATATCTGAATGGTATCGTGCTGGCCAATTATCTTGGTTTTGAGTTCATTGATGCAGCTACAGTTATCCGTTTTGATGATGCAGGCAATTTTGAAGCAGACAGAACAGATTTGATTTTGTCTTCAAGATTGAAAGATGTTGAATATGCCGTTGTGCCTGGTTTCTATGGGGCTCAGGATGATGGTGTGGTGACAACTTTCTCCAGAGGCGGTTCTGATATCACAGGTTCTATCGTGGCAAAGGCTGTCCATGCGGATGTATATGAGAACTGGACAGATGTTTCTGGTTTCCTTGTGGCAGATCCGAGAATTATCAAGAATCCTGAAGCGATTGAAGCAATTACATATAAGGAACTGCGTGAGCTTTCTTACATGGGCGCATCTGTACTGCATGAAGATGCTATTTTCCCGGTACGTAAAGAGGGCATTCCGATCAATATCCGCAACACAAATAAGCCGGATGATCTGGGCACATGGATTGTAGAAAGCACATGCCGTAAACCGAAGCATACAATTACCGGTATTGCCGGCAAGAAAGGCTTTGCATCGATTAATATTGAAAAAGATATGATGAACTCCGAAATCGGATTTGGCAGAAAAGTTCTGCAGGTATTTGAGGATAATAATCTTTCTTTCGAACATATGCCGTCAGGCGTCGATACAATGACTGTGTTTGTACACCAGTCAGAGTTTGAGCACAAAGAACAGCAGGTCATCTCAGGTATTCACCGTGCAGTTCATCCGGATCTTCTGGATCTTGAATCCGGTCTGGCACTGATCGCGGTTGTGGGACGCGGTATGAGAGATACGCGTGGTGTGGCAAGTAAAGTATTCGATGCACTGGCCAAGGCGAATATCAATATTAAGATGATCGACCAGGGCTCCAGTGAGCTGAATATTATTATCGGTGTGAAAGAGAAGTATTTCGAGGATGCGATCAAAGTCATCTATGATGCTTTTATCACCAATGCAGCACCGGCTAAATAGTCATCACGCAATATTGGCATAACATCAGTCTAAAAACATATAACCATAGTAGGAGTTATAATTGACGCTTATTCGCTGATATGTTAGAATGAGTGAGAAAAGTCCGGTACGAAGCCGGCTGTGAATTTTAGAGAGACGATATAGAATAAAGATAACTGAACAGTTACATATCAAGGCCACGAAGGCGTTTGAGCGTGAATACCCATATGTGTGAGATATGGTTTAGCTCGGTACGTTTTCGTGGCTTTCGTTTTGCATGGGGAGGGACAATATGGACGTTTTAAAGCTACTGGAAGATGTGAAAAATGATAAGGTTTCACTGGAAGAGGCAGCTAAGGAATTAAAGCAGCTGCCTTATGAGGATCTGGGATTTGCCAAGTTGGATCATCATCGGCAGATTCGTTCCGGATTCGGCGAGGTTGTATTTTGCAGTGGCAAATCGGATGAGCATTTGCTGAAGATTTATGAGACATTTTATAAAACTGATACAGAGGTACTCGGTACGCGCGCTTCTGAGCATCAGTATGAGCTAGTGAAAGCCGTTATACCGGAAGTGACTTATGATCCGCTGTCAAGAATTTTGAAGATTGAGAAGCCCGGAAAGGAAAGAATTGGCCGTGTGGCTGTCTGTACAGCCGGTACGGCAGATATTGCAGTTGCTGAAGAAGCAGCACAGGTGGCGGAATATTTTGGCACCAACGTTGATAGATTTTATGATGTGGGTGTTGCAGGCATTCATCGTTTATTTGCCAAACTGGAAGAAATTCGCAAAGCCAACTGTATTATTGCTGTTGCCGGTATGGAGGGAGCACTTGGCGGTGTTCTGGCGGGCCTTGTTGAAGTACCGGTGATTGCTGTTCCGACTTCTATTGGTTATGGTGCGAACTTCGGCGGTCTGTCAGCACTTTTGACAATGCTGAATTCCTGTTCCAATGGCATTACTGTTGTCAATATTGATAATGGTTACGGTGCCGGCTATATCAGTACACAGATTAACCGTTTGGCAGTCAAAGCCTATAAGCCGGAATAACAGAGACGGGGATTTGGCGGCAATATCATATAGATGAAGCAGTGCCTGCCTGAGAAATTGATTTTGAGCAGTCTATTGTAATTTAAGTATAAAGATAAGGGGATTTGTAAAATGAGCAAGAAAGTTTTATATCTGGAATGTTTTTCGGGTATCAGCGGGGATATGACGGTTGGTGCATTATTAGATCTTGGGGCAGACCCGGAAGTATTAAAACAGTCATTGGATTCACTGCATGTGGATGGTTATGAGGTAAAGATCGGCAGAAGCAGCAAGTGTGGTATTGATGCCTGCGATTTTGATGTGCTGATACCAGATCAGCCGGAATATGATGAAGGCCATATGCATCACCATGATGATGACCACGATCACGAACATCACCACCATGATGATGACCACGATCACGAACATCATCACCACGATGATGACCACGACCACGAACATCATCACCACGATGATGACCACGATCACGAACATCATCACCACGATCATGACCATCATCATCATGATCACGGCCATGGTCATCATCATGCGCATGTACATAGAAATATTCATGATGTATTCGCAGTGATTGATAGACTTGAGAATGAGCATGTTAAGACATTAGCGAAAAAAATGTTTATGATTGTTGCGGAAGCAGAGTCTAAAGCCCATGGCCTGCCGATTGAAGAAGTGCATTTCCATGAAGTAGGTGCCATTGATTCTATTGTAGATATTATCAGTGTGGCTGTCTGTGTGGACAATCTCGGTGTGGACGATATTGTCGTTTCCGAATTATATGAGGGATCCGGCCATGTGCATTGTCAGCATGGTATGATGCCTGTGCCTGTACCTGCAACTGCGAATATTGTTGCGGCTAATCATCTGCCGATGAAGATTACGGACGCTCAGGGAGAAATGGTCACACCGACAGGTGCAGCGATTGCAGCTGCTCTTCGTACGCAAGATCATTTGCCAGAGGATTATCAGTTACTGAAGATCGGCCTTGGTGCCGGCAAGAAGGATTTCCCGAAGGCAAATGTTTTGAGAGCAATGCTGCTTGAGACAAAGGATCAGCCACAGACAGGTGAGGAAGAAGATATCTGGAAACTGGAGAGCAACATTGATGACTGTTCAGGCGAAGTTCTCGGCTATACAATGGAGCGTCTTTTGGCTGCAGGGGCGAGAGACGTATGTTATGCGCCGATTTACATGAAGAAGAATCGTCCGGCCTATATGCTTCATGTGCTGTGCGACCGCAGACAGATTCCTGCAATGGAAGAAATTATTTTTAATGAGACGACAACCATCGGTATTCGCAGATATAAGGTTGAGCGTACAATTTTAAAACGTCATGAAGCAAAAGCCAAAACGGCTTATGGCGAAGTGGAATTAAAAATTTGTGAGAAGAATGGTATCGTTTATCGTTATCCTGAATATGAAAGTGTTAAAAAGCTTTGTGAGGCAGCCGGTGTACCGTTTAAAGTTGTATATCAGGCAGCCTGTGAAGCAGAAATCAGTGAATAAACAGCATGGAAAGCGTGCTGTAAATGAAATAAAATGTCGAACAGGGCATCAGGTATGAGACACAAGAAGTGAGGAATCAGACATGGAAATCAGAACACGTTTAGTAAATTATATGAAGAAATTGGGGGATAAGGATCTGTGTGTGGCTTTTTCAGGCGGCGTGGACAGCTCAGTTATCTTAAGGGCAGCCTGTGAGGCGGCAGCAGCTAATGGTAAAAAGGTGTACGCAGTGACCTTTGAAACAAAACTGCATCCAAAGGCAGACTTGCCACAGGCTCAGAAAGTGGCCAAAGAAGCAGGCGCTATTCATCATGTTATCTATGTCAATGAGCTGGATAATGAGGAGATGCTCAACAATCCTGTGAACAGATGCTATCTCTGCAAAAAATATTTGTTCCAGAATTTGCTGACATTTGCCGCTGAAAAAGGTATCGATACAATCATGGAAGGCAACAATGCAGATGATCTTCTTATCTATCGACCGGGAACACAGGCAGTTAAAGAGCTTGGGGTATTAAGTCCGCTGGCAGAGCTGGGGATTACAAAGGCACAGGTGCGTGAAATTGCAGCAGATATGGGACTTTCATGTGCCAGCCGTCCATCTTCTCCTTGTCTGGCAACACGACTGCCGTATGGTACACCGATTTCATTCGAACTGCTTGCAAGGGTGGATGCTGGTGAACAGTGGCTGAAGGAGCAGGGATTCCCAATTGTCCGTCTGCGTGTTCACGGTGATATTCTGCGTATTGAAATTGAAAAAGAACGTTTTTCGGATTTTATTGCAATGGCAGATAAGATCACAGCAAAAATGAAGGAACTTGGTTTCGTCTATATTACATTGGATGCGGAAGGTTTTCGCTCAGGCAGCATGGACGTACATATTGTGAAATAGACAGAAAAGAAATAAAGTAAAATGAGCCGTTCCGGGACTGAAACAGAAGAAACGATGCCCGGAACGGTTTTTGTGTCAATGATAAAAAGCCGGAAAGGAAGCAGTTGATTCTTATGAAACACAGGCAATAATGTGCTCATATTCAGATGGTCTGAAATGTACAATAAAATGCTGCTGCTGTTTCTGAGAAAGATAATAGCACGGAATATTTTCAAGACCAAGAGCTCTGGCTTTATGCAGACGGTGATTGCCGTCAATCAGCAGCAAATGATCTTTGGAAAGCTCGGCAACCACCAGAGGCTTTGTCAGATCGGAGGCCATGGCCCGGGTGTGACTGACTCTGGCATCATTATGGTCAGCCAGTAAAGTGGTGGAAAGTGTCTGGATTGTATAAGAATCAGGATGTTGTTCAATGTCTTCAAGAATAGAAGTGACATCCCAGATGAGAATACCGTTGTCTGTTGCAAAATGATATTTCTGTCGCATAAATTAAACCCTCTGTAAATGGAAAAAGTTGGTAACAACGAAAAAAGGCAACGTGCGATAGACGCCGTTGCCTTTTACTGCTCTATCATAGCATAATATTTTTAAAATGTATATCCCCTAATTTAAAAAGATTGATTTATGGGTGCAGATATAGTATGATAATCAGAGAATTTTATGAAAAAGAATTTAGGAGGCGTAATGTGAACCGGTTTATTAACGATACGAAAAAGTACTGGAAATATACCTTATACGCTGCAAAGTCACAGTTGAAGACAGAGGTAGCCAATTCCTACCTGAACTGGATCTGGTGGGTGCTTGAGCCATTCTGTTTTATGTTGATTTATGCATTTATTTTCGGGTATATGCTGGGGCATAAGGAATTATTTTTCAATTTTTTTTTTTTTGTGGGTCTTGCCATCTGGGATTTCTTCAACAGATGTATCAAGAGTTCTGTCAGAATGGTGAAGCGCAACAAGTCCATTGTGTCGAAAGTGTATTTGCCGAAGCACACATTGATTATGTCTGATATGATGGTGAACGCATTCAAGATGCTGATCTGCTTTGGCCTTTCAGCCGGCATGATTATTTACTATAGAGTACCGATTGGCTGGCAGGCACTCTATGCGATTCCCGCATTGATCACGATGATCATATTTACGTTCGGATGCTGCTGTATATTGCTTCATCTGGGAGTTTTTATTGATGATATGGCTAATGTGATTAATATTGTGCTGCGTTTTGTGTTTTATTTGACAGGTATTTTCTATAATATTAATATTTTTCCGGAGCCAATTTATAGTCTGGTACTGAAGGGAAATCCGCTGGCATTTATGATTTCAAGTTTCAGAGATTCTATCCTGTATCAGACAGTACCTTCGAGAAAATGGTTGTTATTCTGGTTTGTCATTTCAGTGGCACTGGCTGCATTTGGTGTGCGGAACATTTATAAGAATGAGAATACGTATGTAAAGGTAATATAATATGGAAGAATATGCAATTACAGTCAAAGATTTAAAGATTCGTTATAAAAGTGTACAGGCCTATTCAATCAAAAAGAGTCTGCTTCGGTTGAAAGGTGTGGAGGCGAAAGCCTTTGAAGCCGTGCGCGGCATCAGTTTTGAAGTTAAGCAGGGCGAAATCCTTGGTATTACAGGCAAGAATGGAAGCGGCAAATCAACACTGCTTCGCGCATTGGCACATATCTTTTCTGCGGATGAAGGTAGTATTGATCTGCATGGCCATTCTGTTTCACTGCTGGCCATTGGTGTTGGATTCAAGAATGAGATGACAGGACGTGAGAATATCATGCTGTCAGGTATGCTGCTTGGATTCAGCGAGAAAGAAGTACAGGAACGTATGGAGGACATCATCGAATTTGCCGGATTGGGTGAATTTATTGATATGCCGGTGCGTACCTATTCAAGCGGTATGTATTCCAAGCTCGCATTTTCTATTACGGCCATTCTTGAAACAGATATCATGCTGATTGATGAGGTGCTCAGTGTAGGTGATGAGAAGTTCAAGCAGAAGAGCTATGAGAAGATGAAATCACTGATCTCACAGCGCAACCGGACGGTTGTTATTGTGTCACATAATCTTAAGACTTTGGAAGAATTGTGTGATCGTGTTATGTGGATGCATGAAGGCAAGATTGTGAAGATCGGTGAACCGGTTGAAGTATTGAATGAGTATCGGGAGTTCATGAAATAGAAGGTGACAGAATTGAAAACAATAGTTGAGTTGTACAATGATGATAATCGCAGACCGGAAGTTATGGAAAGGGCAGGAGAAATCCTGAAAAAGGGCGGACTTGTAGCTTTTCCGACAGAAACGGTGTACGGACTGGGTGGAGATGCTCTGAATCCTGAAGCGTCGGCCAGAATTTATGCGGCAAAGGGACGGCCATCGGATAATCCGCTGATCGTGCATATCGCAGATATGGAAGCGCTTAAAGTATTGGCATCGGAAGTTCCTGAGAAAGCCAGACTGCTGGCGGATCGTTTTTGGCCGGGACCATTGACCATGATCATGCCTAAATCAGATGCGGTGCCTTATGCAACAACAGGCGGTCTGGATACAGTTGCTATTCGTATGCCATCGCATCCGACAGCTTATGAATTGATCAGAAGCTCCGGTGTGTATATTGCGGCACCGAGTGCCAACACATCAGGCAGGCCAAGTCCGACAACTGCACAGCATGTCTATGAGGATTTGAATGGACGTATTGATATGATTATCGACAGCGGCAAAGTGGATATTGGATTGGAATCTACCATTGTGGATCTGACCGGAGAGATACCAACGATTCTGCGCCCGGGCTATATAACGAAGGAAATGCTGGAAGAGGCTGTGGGCCCTGTGACCATTGACAAGGCAATTCTTGCAGATCATGAGGATCCGAATCTTCGTCCAAAGGCGCCGGGAATGAAATATAAGCATTACGCACCGAAGGGCGATCTGGTTATTGTGGAAGGAAAGAAGCAGGCAGTGGCCGAGACAATCAATCATTTAACAAAGATGGATGCAGAAGCCGGATTAAAAACAGCAGTTATTGCTTCTGATGAGAATTTATCTCTTTATGATGCGGACTGCAAGATCAATATCGGGTCCAGAGAACATGAGGAAAGCATTGCGGCTAATCTGTATGAAGTCCTTCGTGAAATGGATGAGATGGGGGTTCAGAAGATGTATTCGGAGAGTTTTGCCGGCGGCGGACTTGGCGCGGCCATTATGAATCGCCTGCTGAAAGCGGCCGGACATCATGTGATCCGCGTATAATATTTATGGTACTCAGCCGGATACCCGGAGGCATGGACAAAGGGTATCCGGACAATATATATAACAAAGGAGAATGAGAAAATGATAGCACTTGGATGTGATCATGGTGGTTATGAACTGATGCAGGAAGTGATAAAATATCTGGAGGAGCACGGCCTGGAATATAAGAATTACGGTACTTATTCCACAGATTCCTGTGACTATCCGGATTATGCCAAAAAGGTAGCAGAAGCAATTCTTGCAGGCGAATGTGAAAAAGGTATTCTGATCTGCGGTACAGGCATTGGTATTACAATTGCAGCCAACCGTTATGAGGGAATCAGAGCCGCCAACTGTACAAACAGCTTTATGGCGGAAGCTACAAGAGAGCATAATGATGCCAATATTCTTGGTATGGGAGCACGTGTCATTGGTGTGGGCACTGCATTGAAGATTGTGGATACATTCCTGAATACACCATTTTCCAATGATGAAAGACATAAGAGAAGAATTGCAAAGATTGAACATTAAAGCATCAAATCATCCGCCGGGCAGGCGGCAGTGCCTGCCTTTAACGGGTGATTTTTGCTGTTTATGTGAATAATGAACAAAAGGAGGATAAAGATGTCAGAAAAGAGGCAAGATTATATCAGCTGGGATGAGTATTTTATGGGGGTAGCAAAGCTTGCAGGGCTAAGATCTAAGGATCCGAACAGTCAGGTTGGTTCTTGCATTGTCAGCCCGGATAATAAGATCCTGTCCATTGGTTATAATGGTTTTCCGAGGGGGTGTTCGGACGATGTATTCCCCTGGAGCCGAGAAGGCGATGAGTTGGATACCAAGTATTTTTATGTTACTCACAGCGAATTGAATGCTATTTTGAATTACCGCGGAGGCAGCCTGGAAGGAAGCAAAATTTATGTGTCATTGTTTCCGTGCAACGAATGCTCCAAGGCGATTATCCAAAGCGGAATTCGAGAGATTATCTATGATTCGGATAAATATGGTGACACACCGGCTGTTATAGCATCGCGAAAAATGCTGGATGCAGCGGGTGTTCATTATCGCCGTTATATTCGGAGCGGGCGGGAACTGAAGATAACAGTATAAAAAATAAACAAGCGTTAAGCAGTTTGCATGAATTGTTTGTGTGCAAACTGTTCAATATATACATTGATTAGATACAGAATTATGTATACAGTAGACATGCGAAATAATAAACATGACGCTATGTAAAAGAATTATAGACATATTTATTAAAATTTGCTAAAATAATTATTGAGCGAATTTTGAAACAGATAGAGCAATCATAAAAGGGAGAGAGAGGATGAGAGATAAGCATGGTATAGGACAGGCGATTGTGATGATCACACAGCTCAGCATCAATATGCTTGTACCTGTTTTTATGTGTCTGTTCATTGGTATCTGGCTGGATAAGCGCTTGGGTACAGGATGGCTGACACTTGTTTTTCTGATTCTTGGTATTATGGCATCTATTCGTTCAATGTTCATCACGTTAAAGCCATTGTTGAAGGGAGAAAGAGAGAAGAAGGATGAAGCATTTAAAAAGCAACTGGATGAGCAATTTAAAGACTCAGAATGAAGCGCTTGCGGATCTGATTCTTGGTATCCTGATATTTGGCATACTGGTAGTATTTGTGGGACTGTTTGTGGCCCCGGATAAAGCAGCCTTTGTGTTGGGTGCAGTACTTGGTACAGCGACTTCTGTAATTCGAGCCGTGCATATGGCGGTGACACTTGAGCGGCAGCTGGATTACGGTGAGAAGGATGCAAGAGCTTATGCGGCACGTAATTATGGTATTCGTTATCTGATTATGATCGCAGTGCTTCTTGTTTCAACCAGACTGGGTGTTTCCGGCATGGCGGGAGCTGTCATCGGATTGTTTTCGATGAAGCCGGCTGCGATTCTGAGTCCTCAGATTCACAAGTATATTTATACCAGAATTTTTGGCAAAGGAAGGTGAAGTTATGGGCAATGAAGTCGACTTTATGGTACATGGATATGTTCCTCTGAACATTTTCGGCCATGAAGTCTGGTTGACGACAACACATGTCTGCCTGCTGATTGTCTGCCTTTTTATGCTGGTCATAGGGCTGATTGTCAACAACAAGATGAAGCACGCAACAGAGGTGCCGGGAATGGTACAGAACATTGCGGAGCTTTATGTGGAAATGATGGACGGCGTGGTCCAGTCAAGTATGTTCAGGCATTGGGGCAAATATGCCAACTATATCCTGACAATTTTCATGTTCCTTCTGTTTTCCAACATTTCGGGTCTTTTCGGACTCAGACCGCCAACTGCTGATTACGGTGTGACATTGCCGCTGGCATTGATCACATTTGTTTTGATTCAGTTTAATGCATTCAAGTGGAAGGGTGTTGGAGGCTATGTGAAGGATCTGATGGATCCAATCCCATTATTCCTGCCAATCAATATTATCAGCGAATTTGCAACGCCGGTTTCACTGTCGCTGCGTCTGTTTGGTAATGTCATGGCCGGAACCATTATGCTGGCATTGTATTACGGCATGCTGCCGGTGCTGGCAACAGTAGTGATTCCGTCATTCTTACATGCATATCTTGACTTATTCTCCGGAGCGATCCAGGCATATGTCTTCTGTATGTTGTCAATGACATTTATATACCAGAAAATGCCGGAATAAAATATCCGGACAATCAAAATTTATATTTTTTTAAGGAGGAAATATAATGAATGGTATAACAAATGAAGGTTTAGTATTAGCGTGTTCAGCAATTGGCGCCGGCCTCGCTGTTATTGCCGGTATCGGACCTGGTGTAGGCCAGGGTATTGCAGCCGGTCATGGTGCATCTGCAGTTGGACGTAACCCGGGTGCTAAGGGTGATATCATGCAGACAATGCTTCTTGGTCAGGCCGTTGCCGAGACAACAGGTCTTTATGGTCTGGTTATCGCTCTGATCCTGCTCTTTGCCAACCCATTATTTGGCAAACTGTAAGATCAGACAATATTGTTTAAGCAACAATATAAAACAGAGATATTCTGAAAGGAGGCTTAAACTTGGAGGACAGATTGTTTGGGCTTGACGTGCAGCTCCTGTTCGATGCGTTTGTACTGTTTGTTGTGATTATGATCATGTACGCCATCATGAGCAGGCTCTTCTTTAAGCCGGTGCGTGCATTCCTTGAACAGAGAAAGCAGGCAGTGGCAGCAGACAGAGATGAAGCACAGCAGCTTCAGGAAGCAGCTGAGGTATCAAAGGCGGCTTATGAAGAAAAGCTGAAGGCTGTACACAAAGAAGCCGAAGAGATTCTATCCGCATCCAGAAAAGCTGCAATGAAGCAGCAGGATGCCATTATTGACCAGGCGAAGTCAGAAGCCTCTGCAATCATGGAACAGGCAGACAGAGAAACAGTATCTGAAAAACAGCGTATCAAAGCGGATGTGAGAAAAGAGATGTGTGGACTGGCACTTGCAATGACAGGACGGTTTGCAGATCAGGCTGATCCACAGCGTGGAGAAGTTCTTCTTGAGGAAGCGCTGAAGGAAATGGGTGGTGAAGCATGGTTGAATTAATTGTTACAGCGATCAATGTGTTCATCCTGTTTTTCCTGATAGGATACCTTGTCTCGGATATGCTGTCCGGAATGCTGACCAAGCGTCAGGAACGGATTGCTGATGACATCAACACAGCCCGTATGAGTAAAGAAGAAGCACTGGCTCTTAAGAATGATTATGAGCACAGACTGGCTGATTTTGAAAGTGAAAGGGCTGATATTCTTGAGAATACACGCAGGAAAGCTGCACAGATGGAAGAGAGAATTCTGCTGGATGGACAGCAGGAGGCTGACAGAGTGATTGCCCGTGCGAAGAGAGAAGCTGAGTTGAAGAAGACGAAGCTTAAGGAAGATGTCAGACATGATATGATCATGGCTGCATCTATCACAGCATGCAAGCTGGCAGCAGAAACTCTTGATGACAAGAAGCAGGCGGTATATATTCAGGAAATGCTGGATGAGATGGGTGAATCAACATGGCAGAATTAATTGATAAGACATATGGAGAGGCATTGTTTCAGCTGAGTCTTGAAGAAGGCAAGGTAGAAGAGTATGCCGATGAAGTAAGAAGCATCAAAGAAGCCATTGCTGAGAACCCTGAATTCATGGTTTTACTGGACCATCCTCAGATTACGAGGGAAGAGAAAGTGGAAGTTATGAGAAACTGTCTGGATGGCAGAGCCTCTGACAGTGTGACCGGCTTCTTTGTTACCGTTATTCAGGCGGGAAGACAGCATTTTCTTATGGGAATGATTGATTATTTCCTGGATGCTGTCAGAAAGTATCAGCATATTGGCATAGCAGATGTGACCAGTGCCTGTGCATTGAGTGATGCGCAGAAGGCGGCCGTTGAAAAACGGCTTTTGGAGACAACGGGTGATGTCTCCATTGAGATTAATTATCAGGTAGATCCTGAGATCATTGGAGGATTGGTTATCCGGATCGGTGACAAGGTTGCCGATAATAGTATCCGGACCCAGATCAATACTCTGACGAAGGCTATATTAAACAGCTAGAAAGAAGGTGCCAAAAGCTCCATGAATTTAAGACCTGAAGAAATTAGTTCAGTTATTAAAGAACAGATTAAGAGATATAAATCAGAACTTGAAGTATCAGATGTTGGTACAGTTGTTCAGGTAGCGGATGGTATTGCGCGTATTCACGGACTTGAGAATGCGATGCAGGGCGAACTTCTTGAATTCCCGGGTGACGTTTATGGTATGGTCATGAACCTGGAGGAAGATAATGTTGGTGCCGTTTTGCTCGGCAGTAACAGAAATATCAATGAGGGAGACGTTGTTAAGACAACAGGACGAGTAGTTGAGGTACCGGTTGGTGACGCAATGCTTGGACGTGTTGTCAATGCTCTTGGTCAGCCAATCGATGGCAAAGGCCCTATTGATACCAATGCTTTCCGACAGATTGAGAGAGTAGCCCATGGCGTTATCGAGAGAAAGAAAGTCGATACACCGTTACAGACAGGAATTAAGGCGATTGACGCCATGATCCCGATTGGCCGTGGTCAGCGTGAGCTGATTATCGGTGACAGACAGACTGGTAAGACAGCCATTGCCCTTGATACGATTATCAATCAGAAAGGACAGGATGTCCTTTGTATCTATGTTGCAATTGGTCAGAAACAGTCGACAGTATCTTCTATTGTACACACACTGGAATCCTTCGGAGCCATGGATTATACAGTTGTTGTTGCAGCAACAGCATCCGAACTTGCACCATTGCAGTATATCGCGCCATATGCGGGCTGTGCGATCGGTGAAGAGTGGATGGAGCAGGGCAAGGATGTCCTCATTGTTTATGATGACTTGACAAAGCATGCTGCTGCTTATCGTACACTTTCCTTGCTTCTCCGCAGACCACCAGGGCGTGAAGCATACCCAGGTGACGTTTTCTACCTGCATTCAAGACTTCTGGAACGTGCTTCCAGACTGTCCGATGATCTGGGCGGCGGTTCATTGACTGCACTTCCGATCATTGAAACACAGGCAGGTGACGTATCTGCGTATATTCCGACGAACGTTATCTCCATCACAGACGGACAGATCTACCTTGAAACAGAAATGTTCAACTCAGGTTTCAGACCAGCGATCAATGCCGGACTTTCTGTCAGCCGAGTTGGTGGTGATGCGCAGATCAAGGCAATGAAGAAGATTGCCGGTCCTATCCGTACAGAGCTTGCTCAGTTCAGAGAGCTGCAGTCCTTCGCACAGTTCGGTTCCGATCTGGATGCGGATACACTGCAGAACCTGGCACAGGGTGAACGTATCCAGCAGATACTGAAACAGCCTCAGTATCAGCCAATGCCGGTTGAGAAGCAGGTTGTTATGATTTATGCCGTTACAAGAAGACATCTGACAGATATTCCTGTAGATCAGGTACTTGACTTTGAAAAGGGTCTGCTTGAATACATGGACAGCAAATGCGAGGATGTTCTGGCAGCTATCCGTACAGAAAAGGTACTGACAGAAGATATCGAAGCAGGTCTTGTAAAGGCAATCACAGAGTACAAGAAGGTATTTCTGGAAGAAAATAAGAGGTGATAAAGCATGGCCTCAATGAGAGAAATTAAACGACGCAAAACCAGTATTCAGAGTACGGCTCAAATTACAAAAGCCATGAAACTGGTTTCTACGGTTAAGTTTCAGAAGGCGAAAGTCAAAGCTGAAACCACCCGTCCGTATTTTGACAAGATGTATGAGACAGTGTCTTCTATCCTGTCAAGATCAGGCAATATTCACCATCGTTATCTGATGCAGGGTGAATCTCAGAAAAAGGCAGTTATTGTCATTACGTCCAATCGCGGCCTTGCCGGCGGCTACAACAGTAATGTTGAAAAGGCTGTTACCAGTGTCGGTTTTAATCCTGCAGATGTGCAGCTTTACACAGTAGGTAGTAAAGGACGTGACAATCTCTCCAAAAAAGGTTATGCCGTAGCAAAGGATTACGGCGATGTCATTGAAGCACCAACGTATCGTGCAGCAATGGATATCGGCCGTGATGTGCTGAATGCCTTTTCGTCCGGTGAAGTGGGTGAAATCTGGATGGCCTATACGGTCTTCAAGAATACGATCACTCATATTCCGAAGATGATCCGTCTTCTGCCTGTAGCTGTTCCTGAAGAGGAAACAGCCGAAGAGAAGAAAGACGGATCACTGCTTCTGATGAATTTTGAGCCGGAACCGGAAGAAGTACTGGATGCAGTCATTCCGAAGTATATCAATAGTGTTATTTACGGTGGTATGATGGATGCCGTTGCCTCTGAGAACGGTGCCCGTATGACAGCCATGGATAATGCAACAAGCAATGCAGAGGATATGATTGAGAATCTGACATTAAGCTATAACAGAGCAAGACAGGGTGCGATTACACAGGAAATTACCGAAATCGTATCCGGTGCAGAAGCGCTTAAATAAACAGAAGGGAGTGATAGCAGCATATGGCAGAGCATAGTATTGGCAAAATCACTCAGAGTATCGGGTCGGTACTGGATATCAAGGATGCCGACCGAAGTCTTCCTGAGAGACACGATGCCATCTGCATTACCAGAAAAGACGGCTCAACACTTGTTGTTGAAGTTGCTCAGCATCTGGGTGATGATACTGTCCGCTGTATTTCCATGGGACCTACTGATGGTCTTGTGCGTGGTATGGAGGCTATCGCTACAGGCGGCCCTATTACGGTGCCTGTAGGTGAAAAGACACTGGGACGTATTTTCAACGTTCTCGGTGAAGCAATTGATAATAAAGAAGCTCCACAGGCTGAAGAACACCTGCCGATTCATAGAAAACCACCTGCTTTTGAAGATTTGTCTGATGAGCAGGAAATCCTTGAAACAGGTATCAAAGTCGTTGACTTACTTTGCCCTTATCAGAAGGGTGGTAAGATCGGTCTGTTCGGTGGTGCCGGTGTAGGGAAGACCGTCCTGATCCAGGAGCTGATCCGTAATATCGCAACAGAGCACGGCGGCTACTCTGTATTCACAGGTGTAGGCGAGCGTACCCGTGAAGGTAATGACCTTTACACAGAAATGTCTGAATCCGGTGTTATCAACAAGACAACCATGGTATTCGGACAGATGAATGAGCCACCTGGCTCAAGAATGCGTGTCGGTCTGACAGGACTGACAATGGCAGAACATTTCCGTGATACCGGCAAAGACGTGCTGCTTTTCATTGACAATATTTTCCGTTTTACACAGGCTGGTTCAGAGGTATCTGCTCTGTTGGGCCGTGTACCTAGTGCCGTTGGTTATCAGCCGACACTGCAGACGGAAATGGGTGCGCTTCAGGAGCGTATCACATCTACAAAGACAGGTTCCATCACATCCGTACAGGCTGTATATGTACCTGCCGATGACTTAACAGACCCTGCTCCGGCAACGACATTCACCCATCTGGATGCAACGACGGTACTTTCACGTTCCATCGTTGAGCTGGGTATTTATCCGGCCGTTGATCCGCTGGAATCCACATCACGTATGTTGGATCCGCATATTGTTGGTGAAGAACATTACCGTGTTGCCAGAAGCGTACAGGAGATTCTTCAGCGTTATAAAGAATTACAGGATATTATCGCTATTCTTGGTATGGATGAACTTTCAGAAGAAGATAAGCTGGTTGTATCCAGAGCACGTAAGGTTCAGAGATTCCTGTCCCAGCCTTTCTTCGTAGGCGAACAGTTTACAGGTCTGAAAGGACGTTATGTACCGCTGTCTGAGACAATCCAGGGCTTCAAGGAAATCATTGCAGGTAAATACGATGATATTCCTGAAAGCTATTTCCTGATGGCAGGTAATATTGATGACGTTCTTGCCAAAGTGAAATAAGTCTGGAGGATGAGATATGGAAGCCTTGATGCAGCTGCAGATCATTACACCGGATCGTCTGATGTGTGATGAATCTGTCAAAATGGTTGAAATGAGAACTGCGGAAGGCGAGATTGGCGTCCTTCCGGGACATATTCCGGTGACTGTCATGATGGCGCCGGGAGTTACTCATATCACAAAGGCTGACGGAAGTATCCGACATATTGCGATTCATGATGGTTTTGTAGAAATACAGCCAGACAAGATCAGCATCATGGCGGAAATTGCCGAATGGCCAGAGGAAGTCGATCTGGATAGAGCAAAAGCTGCGCTTTCCCGTGCGAGAGAGCGTATCACTAATCCAGGTCCGGATACGGATATTGCCCGCGCAAGACGTGCATGGGCCCGTGCCGCAGCTCGAATTGAATTACTTACCAGAGAGTGGTAAAAAAAGTCCCCGTATATCGGAAATGGTATGCGGGGATTTATTATTGTGTACATTAATTTTTGCCAGAAGAAAAAGATTTCTGGATTCCTTTAACCGGAAAAGCAAAAATTCTAGTGCTTAGGAGAAGGGTTAAAAGAATGCTGATCAGCAGCCAGATTATTTTACCCGGTGCGGAGTCGGACAGAAGTTTATCGGCGTGTATTCCGGTTAAGAAATAGATAAACGGATAATGCCAGAAAAAGACTTGAAGTGTACGGCTGCCGGCCTTTGTGATAAATGGCAGCTTTTTATTAGGAAAAATGCACATAAGACAAAACCCTACGATAATAGTTATCGCCATGCATATTTCCCTGTAAATAGGACCATATATGTCAAATAATAAATT
>ENA-UOJK01001322-UOJK01001322.1-human-gut-metagenome-genome-assembly--contig:-C116-NODE-1322-length-17011-cov-10.282319_pt1 | contig 17011 bp, 10 predicted proteins | sample MGYA00242348_ERZ723895 | MGnify/ENA metagenome assembly ERZ723895
GAGATGTGGAAGGCGTAATTACACAGATCGGTATTGAAATGGCACATCAGATGGTAGAAGGCAAGTCTGTGAAGCTGGATGGTATCGGAACATTCTCTCCTTCGTTGGCGTTATGCAAAGATAAAGAACGCGAAAAGACCGGAGAGGGTGAAACCCATCGTAACGCACGAAGCATTGTGGTGGGGAGCGTGAACTTTCGTGTAGACAGGAAGATGGTGAGGCGTATCAACGGAAGATGTCTGCTGGAAAGAGCTCCGTGGAAGTCGCAACGCTCTTCACAGAAGTATACACCGGAGCAACGACTAGCATTGGCTGTTAGATATCTGGAGGAACATCCTTTTCTGACGGTCTACGAATACCGGAAACTGACAGGTCTGCTGCGCACGGCGGCTACCAATGAATTGCGCCAATGGGCGTATACGCCCGGTTCCGGTATCGGGATTGATGGCAGAGGAACACATCGGGTGTATATAAAGAAAACATAATTCATCATATTTGTATGATGATACTTTGAGATTTTGAATTAAGAGCATTGGGGGGAATTGCGGTGAGGGCGCTTTTCTTCAGGGATGTGCTTGAGTGATAACTAAAATTAATAAAAATGGGGAATTTGATTTCATTTATGAAGGAAGTAGCTGAAGGGCTTCGAAAAAGTGGGAATTATGGAACTGCTCATGTTTACAGGAGTAGCATGAATGCTATCATTGCATTTAATGGGAGCAGGAATCTGTCATTCAAGAAAGTGAATCAGGAGTTTCTTAAAAGTTTTGAAACGTATTTGCGGGAAAAGGATTGTAGTTGGAACACGGTTTCAACCTATATGCGTACATTGAGGGCGGTGTACAACCGCGCGGTTGACCGTCGTATGGCATCTTATATACCGCATCATTTCCGGTATGTTTATACAGGAACGCGTGCTGACAGAAAGCGTGCACTGGAAAAGGAGGATATGGAACGATTGATGAAAGAGCTTCCCAAACAAATTCATCAGGGAAGGGAAGAATTACAACGTACGCGCGCGTACTTTTTCTTAATGTTCATGCTTCGTGGTATGCCGTTTGTAGATCTTGCCTATCTTAAAAAGCAGGATATGGTGGGGAATGTGCTTACTTATCGTCGTAGAAAAACCGGGCGGCTTCTAACTGTGACGCTTCTGCCGGAAACTATGAAACTAATAAAAAAGTATATGAACACCGATTCTGCTTCTCCTTATCTTTTTCCCATACTGACTGGCGGAGAAAGTACCGAAGCTACCTACAGGGAATATCAGATAGCTTTGCGTAATTTTAACTATCAGCTTCTGTTGCTGAAACAAGTACTTGCATTGACTTCTGATTTAAGCTCATATACGGCTCGGCATACTTGGGCTACAATGGCATATTATTGCGAGATACATCCAGGCATTATTTCAGAGGCGATGGGACATTCATCTATTATCGTCACAGAGACTTATCTAAAACCTTTTAAGAATAAGAAAATAGATGAAGCGAATGTGACGATTCTATCTTCGCTGAAGAGGAACTATATTTGTGGCAAGTAACTGATTAATAGTACTGTTACTTTGTAGGTAACGGGAAGAAAAGACGCTGCAAATATGAGCATATTTCTTAAAACATCCAAACAAAATCGTACATTTTTTCTAATAAACTACTCAAAATAGGAATAAACACAGAAGAACACGTGGATTCTTTGTCTTAGAGCTTTGTTAACGTCTAAATTTTGCAATAGATTTCCCGCCCCTCTACTTTTTCTCATAAGCAGGGGTAAGAAGATTCGTCATATATCGTATTATTTTCTAGTATAGACTACTCCAAAAGAGCAGGCACAAGGGTTTTCCCGTTACCTACAAAGTAACGGGAAGAGGGGGAGTGAAGCGAAATAAATCATGAATTAGTACAAACAAATTTTTTATTTATTAATTGTATAACATTTAATTTACTTTTATGAGAAAATGGACGTATTTGGTCGCAACCTTGCTAATGGCGGGTACGACAGCTACATTCACGGGATGTATTGATACCGATGAACCGGAAGGTATCGTTGATCTGCGGGGAGCAAAATCCGAACTGATTAAAGCACAGGCTGCGGTAAAACTGGTGGAAGTGGAATGGCAAAAAGCGCAAGTAGCTTATCAGGAACTGGTAAACAAATCTAAAGAATTGGATAATCAGTACAAAGAGTACGATGTTCAGATGCATGCTTTAGACGTGAAACTGAAAGAACTGGAAGTAGAACGCGCACAAGCTGCTACCGAACAAGCAAAAGCTGAGGCGGAAGCTAAGATTGCTGAAGCTAACAGAGACAAAGCTTACTGGGAAAATAAAATGGCTGAAGAAGCTGAAATCTTCAAAGCAGCTATGTTGAACTATCAGACTCAGACTGCACAGGCACAAGAAGCTTATGATAATGCAATGAAACTGATTGAAGCAGGAAAACTTCTGCTTTCTGATGGAGAAAAAGCTATTATTGATAAAGCACAGCAAAGACTTTATGTTGCTTCTGCTAGTCTGAACCAATATTACGATGCTTTAAAGACAGCTCAGGATAATTATTATGATGCATTGGTTAATCCTAATCTTCCGACATTAGCTAGCTTGCAGGCTGAATTGAAGTTGGCACAGATTGCAGTTGAAAAGGCAGAAATCTTATTGGATGAGAAAAATAATATGTTAGCTTTGGCAGAAGACTTTGATGCAGCTGCATGGGATGATAAGATCCTGGATCTGAAGAAGAAGAAATCTGAATATGAAAGTGAAAAGAGCAAAGCTGATGTTGAGATTGCTACTATTAAGACTTCCGCTGATTATAAAGCTGCAGAACAAAAAGTAGCCGAAAAGATAAAAGCGCGTAAAGCTGCTAAAGAGGCATATGATAAAGCTGTAGCAGACTCTACAACACAGGTTAATACTCAGCTTGATATTGCAGCTTATAAATCTGAACCTATTAATGAAGGATTGAAGACATTATTTAGCAGTAGCAATGATTTTACATCTTTAGATGGATATACTGTTAGTACAGGTGTGTTTGATTATCCGGCTGTTCAGTATACGCAAACTGAGTACAATGATGATTTGAAGATAGAAGATGTAACAGCCAGAACTAGTCAGGCATCTCTTACTCTGATGAAAGTAAATGCCTGGATTGATGCTTTAGGTAAATATTCTGTAGACGAAAATGGAGTTGAATGGAATAAGTTGACTTTGGCAGAAAAAGAAAAGGCAGCCAAAGATGCTAAAGAAAAATTTGAAAAAGATAAAGCTAACTGGGAAATTTCTGCAAAAGCGGTAAAAGGTACAGCAACTACAGTACCAACTACTGATTTGAAAAAGGTGACAGATGCTTATAATTCTTCTTATGCCGCAGTAGAATCTGCAGTGAAAGCTTATAATAGTGCATGGGATGCCGTATATCAAGCTGCTTATGATGCTGCTGTAGAAAAAGAAAAAGCTTCGGTATTGGAGAAAACATACCGTGACAATATGATTACCGCATTGTCTCCTACTAGTAAGGCTGCATGGGAGGCATTGACTCCTGCTGAACAAACTACCAGCAAACTGGAAGCTATATTGGACGATACAGTGAAACAAGCTAAAGCAAAGGCTGATGCTAATGCTACTTTGGCTGAATGGCTGAAACTTGATCAGACTGTTGCTGATTTGGCTGCCAAAGGTGAAGCTGCAGGAAATCAAGCTCTTGCTGATGATAAAGATAAGAAAGTAGAAAAGGCTAAAGCTGCATTGGTTGAAGCTGCTGGAAAGGCTGCTACTGCTGTTGCTAAGGTGGCTCCTGCAATTAGTACTTATTCTGCTCTTGCTGCTAATCCTTACGGTCAGATACTGGCTAATACAGTTAGTGTTGAAGATATGACAGGCAAAGATGCTTTCTATAAAGAAGAGGAAAAAGATGGTAAGAAAACTGGCCACATGCAGGCATTACGCTCTGATATTTCTGCAGATGAGTTTACTAAATTAAGTGCAACTAAGTTAGATCGCAATACAGCTGAAGATGCTTTAGAGTATACCTCTGATGCTACTTTTGGTACTGTGATTCCTGGCGAAGACAGACTTGTTGAAGTAACAGAAGCAATGGTCCGCGCTTATATTAAGCAGAATAATAGTGCTGTTTTGACTGACTTTGGTACTTTGGGAGCTATGATGGCTGCTAATGACGATGTACAGACTTGCAAAGATATGATTGCTGCTGCCGACTTGATTAAACCATTGAAGGCTCAAATGGAAGGTGTACTTGCCGATCTGAATGCAGAAATAAATACGAATACAGCTTTAATGGATCCGTTTATTGCAAAAGCTGACGAGACTCGTATTGCTCTGAAGACTGCTAAAGAAGAGGTGAAGAAAGCACAAGAGGAACAAGATGCATTGACTGCTGAAGCTGAGGCTAATAGTAAGAAGTTTGCTGAATTGATCCAAGATTACGATGGCTTGATCAGTGTTGTTCAAGATCAGATTGATGGTATCAACGGTGGTGTAGTCACTGGTACTGTGGTAACTGTAGAATCTGTTCTGAATTATTGGAAGAATGAAGTTGCTACTCAGGAAAAATCAGTTGAAGAAGCTAAACAGAAGGTTACTGCAGCAGAAAAGAGCATTGAACTGTTCAACAAGGGTGAATATAAGGAAGCTTATGTAATAGAACAGAAGAAACTTGCTTTGGAAACAGCTCAAGAAGCTTATGATGTAGCGAAAGCAATCTATGATACTGCTCTTGCACAAGTTAAGGCTGTATTGGAAACCTTGAGTAAGTAATTTCTTAATCACGTAAAAGTAACAAAATGATAAAGAAACTATGCACATTACTTTTGCTGACCTGTATAACAGCTGCGCCTTCATTGGCGCAGCGTTACAGCAGCAGTGATGATGCGTCGTTTGCTCCGAAGAAAGGACAGTGGCAGGTTTCGGTTTTACTTGGTAGCGGAAAGTTCTTCAATGAGAACACCTCTTATCTGCTTCCCAAGTTCACCAACACCGAAGGAGTCGTCGGACTTCCCAATGGAGGAACGGATAACTCCGGTGACCTGAACCGCTATCTGAATATCGGTAGTCTGAATAATAATAGTCTGGTCAATATAGCTGGAATCGAAGGCAAGTATTTTCTGTCTGACAACTGGGACATCAATTTCCAGTTTAGCATGAACATCAGCCTGACTCCCAAGAAAGACTATGTAGAAGGCGACAACAGTGTACCCGATATGATCATACCCGCGCAAAGTTATATCAATGCGCAGATGACTAATAACTGGTATACCTCTGTCGGCTCCAACTATTACTTCAAGACTCGCAACGAACGTATTCATCCATACGTAGGAGGCGCCCTTGGCTTCCAGATGGCACGCATTGAAACTACAGAACCATACACCGGTGATACCTATAAGGATAGCGATGATTCGGAAGAACTTCCTTCTCAGGTCTATACCGCAGGAAGCAAAGCCGGTCAGATGTATGGTATGAAAGTAGCTGCCGTAGCAGGTATCGAGTATAGCATTGCCAAAGGATTTATTTTCGGGTTTGAGATGCATCCTTTAGCTTATCGCTATGATCTGATACAAATTTGTCCGAAAGGATTTGATAGGTACAATGTCAGTCACCATAACATCAAAATTTTCGAAATGCCTGTGGTGAAACTTGGCTTCAGATTCTGACGAACAATGATTATACAAATGTATAAATGAAAAGTGAAAGCCGCTCTGCTGATATTGGCGGGCGGCTTTTCTTTCTTTTCAAGAAGAAATAAAAGTCCGATGAATAGATGTATAAGACTTTTGCCCTTTTTTATTGGGGTATTAGTATTGGGAGCTTGCTCTCAAATAAAAGGTTACAGAATTGACGGTAGTGCGCCTCTGCCGGAATTTGAGGGTAAAATGGTTTACATGAAAGATGTTTCGACGGATGCCCCTGTTGACAGCGCAAGGATAATAAATGGAAAGTTTGCTTTTGCAGACACGACAAAAATAGAAAATCCGGTCATAAAGATACTTTCGATCCATGCCAGTAAAATGGGACTGGAATACCGTTTGCCTGTTGTGATTGAAAACGGTACTATAAAAGCGAGTATTGCCGATGTCGTTTGTACGGAAGGAACGATGCTGAACGAACGGATGCAGGATTTTCTTCTGGCTATAGATGCATATTCTGCTGCTTGTACGGATAAGCCGGTGGAACAGATACAATCCGGATTCTCGGAATTACTAAAGAGATATATCGAGATGAATAATGACAATGTAATTGGTACTTATATTCAGACAGCTTACCAGTCATCACTATAATACGATAAATATTCTTTTTCATTTCTATAACAAATAAGATATACGAATACAGAGATAATTTAATAAACAAGAGCTCAATCATAATAATCCTTCTCCTGATATCTTCCGGATTAATGCACTACTTCTTTATGAAGGGGATATCCATAAGACGAGAAACAAAGATGCGCCCTTGCGAAAGTCCGGATTTTTGTATTATTATGTTTTTAAGGACGTTCCTGTTCCCACATTTCCCCTTTTTCCCCAGGAACGTCCTTTTATTTTTCAACTAGGTTTGTCTTTTTATTGTAAAGCACGGATACGTACTTCTATTTCTTTTTCGTTTTTTAATCCGTCCTTCACTTCATTGATATTCGTATCTCCGTAATGGTACGGATATAAAATATGCGGTTGAATGATTTTAGCAGATTGTATAGCTTGTTCCGGTGTCATCGTATACGGTTGGTTGACAGGTAGAAAGGCTATATCGATATTCTTTATTTGTTTCATTTCCGGGATATCTTCCGTGTCTCCGGCAATGTAAATCCGGGTGTCGCCCACAGTGAGGATATATCCGTTGTCACGTCCCTTGGGATGGAATTTGTCTCTACCGGGAGTTGTATTATAAGCAGGTACTGCTTCCAGTTTGATTTCGGGTGTAATTTGCAGTATATCACCATTTTTCATGGCTTGTCCTTTGTCCAGCATCTTCTGGCAATTCGGATTGGCAATAATTTTTGTATCCGGAGTTTCGATAGCAGCAATCGCTTTGGTATCGAAATGATCATGGTGTTCATGTGTTATCAGGATATAGTCAGCTTTCGGTTGCTGTGTAAAGTCTGCGTAATCAGAGACTGGATCAATAAAAAACTTTTTTCCAGCATATTCTATTAACAAGCTGGCATGCTTAAAGAAAGTGATCTTCAGGCTTTTCCCGTTCTTGGTGGTAAACGAATCCGTTTCGAAGTTCTGCATCTTTGTGGTCAGATTAATTGAATGATTGAATAAACAGGAATAAGCAAATCCGTAAGAAAGGCACAGCGCGAGTGCTACTAATAAAATCTTTTTCATATCTATACAGAGTTTGGTTCCTTACAAAGATAAACATCTATAGCGATTTATCAGTTCATGATTAAACATATTCTGTTGGAAATTAACTTTCTTATTGAGAAGGAGGATAATAGGCAGTAAATAAGAAAGGGATGAGGCATTGGTGAAAAGAGAAAGGCACAGAGTCAAAATATCCTGTGCCTTTGCTGTTTGTTATCTGATAGTAATCAGCTTTTACGCATTCAATGCCTGCTCGATATCTGCAATGATATCATCCGCATTCTCGATACCTACGGACAAACGGATTAAGTCGGGACGTACACCTGCTTCCATCAGCTGTTCATCCGACAACTGGCGGTGAGTATGGCTGGCGGGGTGAAGCACACAACTACGGGCATCAGCTACGTGAGTCACAATAGCGATAAATTCTAATGAATCCATAAACTTGATAGATACATCACGTCCGCCTTTCAGTCCGAAGGAGATTACTCCGCAGGAGCCGTTCGGCATATATTTCTGTGCCAGTGCATAGTATTTGTTATCCGGCAGGCCGCAATAGTTAACCCAAGCCACTTTCTCGTTCTTAGAAAGATATTCTGCTACTTTCTGAGCGTTACGACAATGTTGAGGCATACGCAGGTGCAGTGTTTCAAGTCCAAGATTCAGTAAGAAAGAATTTTGCGGGCTTTGGATGCTGCCGAGGTCACGCATCAGTTGTGCGGTTGCTTTGGTGATGTAAGCGCCTTTGCCGAATGCTTTTGTATAGGTCAGACCATGATAAGATTCGTCCGGTGTACAGAGTCCGGGGAATTTGTCTGCATGGGCATCCCAGTCGAAGTTGCCGCTGTCGACGATACAGCCGCCTACGCTGGTGGCGTGTCCGTCCATGTACTTGGTAGTAGAATGAACGATGATGTCTGCTCCCCATTCGAAAGGACGGCAGTTGATAGGAGTCGGGAATGTATTGTCCACAATCAAAGGCACTCCGTGACTGTGTGCGATACGGGCAAACTTTTCGATATCCAGCACTTCGAGAGAAGGATTGGAGATCGTTTCTCCGAACAGTGCTTTCGTATTAGGCTGGAAAGCTGCCGAGATTTCTTCTTCGCTGGCATCCGGATTAACGAATGTAACGTCGATGCCGAGTTTCTTCATGGTGACACCGAATAAATTGAATGTTCCTCCATAGATGGCGGATGAACAAACGAAATGATCTCCTGCCTGGCAGATATTGAAAATGGCATAAAAGTTGGCTGCCTGACCGCTGGATGTAAGCATAGCAGCTACACCACCTTCAAGGGCGGCAATCTTGGCGGCAACCGCGTCATTGGTCGGGTTTTGCAGGCGGGTATAAAAATAACCACTGTCTTCCAAATCGAAAAGGCGTGCCATTTGTTCGCTGGTATCGTATTTGAAAGTTGTACTCTGATAGATGGGCAGCACACGCGGCTCACCCTTTTTAGGCGTCCATCCGGCCTGTACGCACAGGGTTTCGGGTTTGAATTGTTTTGCCATAATGATATAGGGTTTTAAGTTTTATTGCCAAAAAAAGTTTTAACGGGGCAAAAGTAGGGAAAATAATTGTATTTTTGTCCTGTTTATAAGTGAAATGATACTGATAAGGTAGTAGTCGAATATGAAAAAAAGATTCTATATTCTTTTATTAATTAGTTTTCTTCTTTCGTTGGCTGATGTGCAGGCGCAACAAAAAGCTACTCCGAAAGCAGGTGAGGGGATTTCTACTTTTTTGCTGCGTCATAACCGTGCTCCAAAGAAATATTACGATGATTTTGTGGAACTGAATAAGGCAAAGCTGGGGAAAGGAAATGTGCTGAAACTGGGGGTGACATATACAATTCCTCCTGTCAAGAGATCGACGGCGGCTGATAAAGAGACACCGGCAAGAAAACAATCCTCAAAGGCTTCGAAAATAGGAACCACTCTTCATGAACCTCTTTTCGGTAAGCAACTGGCGAATGTAAAGGTCACTTCCAACCAACTGGCAGGTGCCTGCTTCTATGTAGTCAGCGGGCATGGCGGTCCTGATCCGGGAGCCATCGGACGGGTAGGGAAGCACGAACTTCACGAAGACGAATATGCCTATGACATTGCACTTCGTCTCGCCCGGAATCTGATGCAGGAAGGGGCGGAAGTGCATATCATTATTCAGGATGCCAAAGATGGTATCCGTAATGACGCTTACCTCTCTAACAGCAAGCGTGAGACTTGTATGGGCGACCCGATTCCATTGAATCAGGTGCAGCGTCTTCAGCAGCGTTGTAACAAAATCAATGCTCTTTATCGGAAAGACCGTCAGAACTATACTTACTGTCGCGCTATCTTCATCCATGTAGACAGTCGCAGCAAAAAAAAGCAGACAGATGTCTTTTTCTATCATTCTAATAAGAAAGCCGAAAGCAAACGGCTGGCAAACAATATGAAAGATACGTTCGAATCCAAATATGGAAAGCATCAGCCGAACCGCGGCTTTTCCGGAACGGTGAGCGGACGCAATTTATATGTACTTTCACACACTACTCCTGCTTCTGTCTTTGTCGAACTGGGGAATATACAGAATACATTTGACCAGCGGAGACTGGTGATGGATTCCAACCGTCAGGCCCTTGCCAAATGGTTGATGGAAGGCTTTCTGAAAGATTTTAAAGGGAGAAAATAAACTTCAATCTCTTTTTTTCGTGAACAAAACGAAAATCGGGATGTTATATATGTGCAAATCGCCTGATGGCTGCTTGTAGGTATGCGAATATATATGAGTCAGTGAATATGCCTCCCCGGCATAACAGGAAGATTGCATAGTAGTTTTGTCGTGTTTTATTTTGTGTTTGTGTTGTGACGGTGCTGCGATGTGAATCGGGGTACCGTTTTTTTTGTTAAAAAGTCGTCTTAACTTCATTTTTTTCAGAACTCTTGTGAACAAAATCCGAATGGGTGCGTTATTTATTATGCAAATCACCTGATAAAGCTTCTTATGGGTATGCGAATATAGATAAGTCAAGCAAGATATGCCTCCCCGGCATTACAGGTAAGATTGCATAGTAGTTTTGTCGTGTTTTATTTTGTGTTTGTGTTGTGACGGTGCTGCGATGTGAATCGAGGTGCCGTTTTTTTGTTATAACCGCTTTGGGGTTATAACCAGGGATTATCCGACATAATAAAATTCTGTGATTCAGTCTGCCGGAAAATGTCTTCCTTTGCAAAAAAGAAATAATTAAGTATCACTTAAATCAAATCATTTATGTTCAATGAAAAGAGAAGCAGCATGCTGCACGGTGTCCTGTTGATAGCATTATTTTCTTGTGCTGCATTTTATATTGGCGAGATGTCTTTTGTAAGAAGTATTTCTTTCAGTCCGATGATTGTCGGTATCATTTTGGGTATGCTTTATGCCAATAGTCTGCGAAACCACCTTCCGGAAACGTGGGTGCCGGGTATCCAGTTTTGCTCGAAGAAGATTCTGCGTATCGGTATCATTTTATATGGTTTCAGATTGACTTTTCAGGATGTGATGGCTATCGGGTTGCCGGCTATGCTGATCGATGTGATTATTGTGGCTGTGACTATTTGTGGCGGCATCTATCTTGGTAAGCTGCTGAAGATGGACCGTGGAATCGCATTGCTTACTTCCATCGGAAGTGGAATTTGTGGAGCCGCCGCTATTCTGGGGGCTGAATCGACCATCAAGGCAAAGCCATATAAAACGGCTGTGTCCGTGTCTACTGTCGTGATTTTCGGTACTATTTCCATGTTTCTGTATCCTTTCTTGTACCGGAACGGACTTTGTGCACTGACTCCCGATCAGATGGGGATTTATACGGGGGCTACTCTGCATGAGGTTGCCCATGTAGTAGGTGCCGGAGACGCGATGGGAAACGGTATTTCGGATTCTGCCATCATAGTGAAAATGATTCGTGTGATGATGTTGGTTCCTGTGCTTCTGATTACTACCTATCTGGTGGCGAGAGCGCGGAAAAGACAAGTGCAGAAAGGACAGAAGTTTCAGAAGATTGCGGTGCCCTGGTTTGCAATAGGCTTTATGGGTGTCATCGCTTTCAATTCTTTTGATTTGCTTCCTGCGCAGTTGGTGGCAGGTATTAACACACTGGATACCTTTTTGCTGACAATGGCTATGACGGCACTCGGGACAGAAACAAGCATCGATAAATTCAGAAAGGCCGGAGCCAAACCTTTCGTACTGGCTCTTTTACTTTATGTGTGGCTGGTAGTCGGCGGATATTTCCTTGTGAAGTATCTCACTCCTTATCTGATGTAGGAGAAATCATCAGATGTAAGGGAAAAACGTCTCCTTGCAAAATACTTATTATCACTTTCACCGCAAATTGTACAATCTTAGACGGATAAATTAAGTGTCAGTCACTGAGAACTTCCCATTTTATCTGTATGATAGATACAATTTGTGGCGAAAGTGATGCGTTTCATCCGGGCAGGCTATATTTATCGCTTTTCTTTCGGATAGTTAGGACCGTAAAGCATCGTTTTTTTGCGGACAACCAATTGACCGTCTTTCACAAATTCCTCTCCCCGTTCACTGAGGTGGCGGATCATTTCTGCACGCATGCCTGCCAGCAGCTTTTTATATTTCTTGTCGTTCACAGCATTATGCAGTTCTTTAGGATCTTTGGCAAGGTCAAACAATTGCTCTTCACCTGTATAGAAGTACCAGATATATTTAATCTTTCCGTCGGTCAAGGCACACCAATAGTTGCCATCACTGTAGCAAGTGGCATGTTCCAGATCAATGTATTTGCGCCATTCCGTTTCTGTGCCTTTAGCCAAAGATAGCAGAGAGCGTCCGTCTATGTCGGTGGGAACGGAGGTTCCCGCTATTTCGAGGAAAGTTGGCAGCAGGTCACGAAGTTCTACGGGATTATCCACCTTACCGGGAACGACTTGCGCTTTGGCTGGCCATTTAATAATATAAGGTATGTGCGTAGATCCTTCATACGGGTAAGTCTTCCGCCAGTGGTAGTGATCTCCCATCATATCTCCATGATCGGAAACGAAAATGATAAGGGAGTTATCATACATTCCCTTGTCTTTTAAGGTCTGGAGGACACGCCCTATCTGTTCGTCTATGAAAGTGATGTTGGCATAATAATAGCGTTTGGAGTGACGTGCATATTCATTTCCGAAGTTGCCGTAGGGAGCATCTTTGGCTGCTTTTTCGGGGTCCAGTTCTTTAGCGTATTTCCCACACCAGTCACCAATGACGGGATCGGGAACCTGTGCATCCTTATACATGTCGAGAAAGCGTTGAGGCGGGTCGTACGGGCTGTGGGGACGGGCAAAGGAAACTTTCAGAAATAAAGGCTGATTGCCGTTATCATAATTCTGTATCATCTGACAAGCCATTTCACCGGTCCAATAAGTAGGGTGCAGACTTTCTTTCAGTTTATAGGTAGCTGCTCCGTGATCGTTCCATCCGATTCCGGTTTCATCCGGGTTCTTTCCCGGTGCTTGTATTTGAAACCATAAGCGATAGTCACTGATGAAATTCGGATCTTCCCGGCGTCCGCTTTCATCCAGCAGCGTTCCTTCGAAACCGTGTTTGATTCGTTGCGGATGCCAGTGCATTTTTCCGATACCGAAGGTATAATATCCAGCATCTTTCAGCATCTGAGGCATTTCGTGGTTGTACTTGGGGGCAACTTTGCCATATCCTAACAAGCCATGATGCCAGGGAGACTGTCCGGTCAACAGTCCGGCACGGGCAGGGGTACTGCTGGGACACGAAGAATATCCGTTCATAAACAACGTTCCTTCGCTTGCCAAAGCGTCCAGATGGGGGGAGATTACAGATTCATTACCCATGCATCCCATGGCGTCGCCACGTTGCTGATCGGTCATAATTAAGATAATGTGCGGTTGGTTTTGTGCATAGGCCAAAGATGAGCACAATCCGGCCGTGACGGCAAATGTACATTTCAGGTTAATCATATTTTCAGGTTTTTCATAATGTAATACTGCAAAGGTATAAAGTTTTATCTATTTTGCGTGAAAGCATTTCTGCTTTTTATATGAAAAAAGAAACTGTTTCAGAAACAGGTGGGGGCACCTGTACTGAAACAGTCTCTTTTATTATAGGTAATCGCCTATAACTTATAAAGGCATATTTCCATGTTTTTTAGGCGGATTCGTCTGCATCTTGTTCTCTGTCATTTCCAGTGCCTGGATCAGACGTTTGCGGGTTTGTCTCGGATAGATGATTTCATCGATGAATCCTAGTTCGGCAGCTTGGTAGGGAGTGGCAAACTTTTCCTTGTAGGCTTCCAGTTCTTTATCTTTTGTCTCTGCATCCGCTTTGCGGAACAGGATGTTTACCGCACCTTCCGCACCCATGACTGCGATTTCCGCACTCGGATAAGCGAAGTTCACATCTGCACCTGTCTGTTTGGAGTTCATCACAATATACGCGCCACCGTATGCCTTGCGGGTAATGACTGTCAGTTTGGGAACGGTAGCTTCGGCAAACGCATAAACGATTTTAGCACCGTGGCGGATGATACCGTTGTTCTCCTGCGTATATCCGGGAAGAAATCCCGGCACATCTTCGAAAGTAATCAACGGAATGTTGAAACAGTCGCAGAAACGGATGAAGCGGCTTGCCTTGTCGCTGGCGTCAATGTCGAGAACACCGGCAAGGTAGGCCGGCTGATTGGCGACAATACCAACCGAACGGCCTGCCAGACGTGCAAAACCGATGATGATATTCTTTGCGAAGTTAGTCATTACTTCGAAGAAATAGCCGTTATCTACTACCCGTTCGATGATATCCTTCATGTCGTATGGTACATTCGGGTCTGCGGGGACGATGGTGTCGAGTACGGCATCTTCACGGTTGGTCTCGTCAGTACAGTTCTGCTTTTTCGTTTCGTCCATATTATTCTGAGGCAAGAAGGAAAGTAGTTCGCGAATGCTCATCAACAGTTCTTCTTCGGTATTGCACATAAAGTGAGTGACACCGCTTTTGCTGCTGTGTGTCATGGCACCGCCCAGTTCTTCTTTGCTTACCTCTTCGTGAATCACAGTCTTTACCACATCCGGACCTGTCACAAACATGTGACTCTTTTCTTTCACCATAAAGATGAAGTCGGTGAGGGCAGGAGAGTAGCAGGCGCCTCCGGCACACGGACCAAGAATAGCCGAAATCTGAGGAATCACCCCGCTTGCCATTGTGTTCTGATAGAAAATGTCCGCATAGCCGGAAAGGCTTTCAATTCCTTCCTGAATACGTGCACCTCCGGAATCATTCAGCGCAATTATCGGAGCACCGTTCTTCAATGCCAGTTGCTGCACTTTCACAATCTTTTTCGCGTTCGAAGCAGACAGTGAACCTCCGTAGACTGTAAAGTCGTAGGCATAAACAAATACCTGGCGCCCGTCAATCTTTCCGTAACCGGATACGATGCCGTCTCCCGGAATCTTGTTTTTGTCCATGCCATAGTTGGTGCAGCGGTGAACCATCAACTTGTCCAGTTCAACAAAAGTACCTTTGTCGAGCAGCATTTCGATGCGTTCGCGGGCAGTCATCTTTCCGCTTTCGTGTTGCTTTTCAATCTTTTCCACGCCCCCACCGAGGGAAGCGATGCGGTCACGTTCCTGGAACGTGGCGTATGCTTTATTTATTTCTTCCATGATGCAATCCGTTTTTAGTATTATACAATCGGCTCTAATGTTATTAATGTCTGGTCACCGGTGATGTTGTCGCCTTCCTGAACCAGAATTTCCTTGATGCGGCAATCTGAAGTCACTTTGTAGTTGCTCTGCATTTTCATGGCTTCGATGACGATGACGGTATCTCCCGTTTTCATTTCCTGTCCTGCCGTAACAGGGATTTTCACCACCTTTCCCGGCATTGGGGAAGTGATGCGGTCGTTCTGTTCGTCTTCGCCTTTCTTGCGCATACGCAGATACTTTGCCTGGCTGTCCACGATTTCAACATTGAAACTGCTATAATGCGTATTTACCTTATAGCTTTTACCGTTTTCGCGGCGAATCAGTTGTGCGTTTGCGCTGCGACCGTCCATCAGAATATTGCAGGTGCCATTTTCGGCCATCACAACATCTGCTTCAAACGGTTTTCCGTCAATGGTAAGTACCACTTTATTGTCTTCCTTGCTGACGAGCTCTATTTCCGCTACGCGGTCTCCTATATGAATTTCCATAATTGAATGCTGTTTTTAGTTTAGATACGAAGTACACCTTTGTGCAAACCGAATTCTTTCCATTTGCTGATGGGACGGTTGTCCGTTGCGTCACCTCTGTTTTCTTCAAGATTCATCAGATAATCCATGTAGGCAGCAATCATGGCAATGTTTTCGGCACGTTCGCTGGTGCGCATGATGCATTGTTGCAGATGCTCGCCGTTCTTGGTGATAAAGCCTGTGTCGTAATGGCCTTCCACAAAGTCCGGAGTGTCCATGATGGCACGCAGGTAGCTGATGTTGTTCTTTACCCCTGTCAGTTTATACTCATGGAGTACGCGGCGCATCCGTTCGATGGCATATTCGCGGTTAGTAGCCCATACGATCAGTTTGCCGATCATCGGGTCATAATAGATCGGGATTTCATATCCTTCGTAAACGTAACTGTCGATACGAACACCGATTCCGTTCGGTTCTGTAATCTGCTTGATGATTCCCGGGCTCGGCATGAAGTTCATTTCCGTGTCTTCGGCACAAATACGGCATTCGATGGCATGGCCGCGTTGTTGGATATCTTTCTGTTTCAGCTGGAGCACTTGTCCGTCGGCAACTTTGATCTGCTCTTTCACCAAGTCCACTCCGACCACTTCTTCCGTTATCGGATGTTCTACTTGCAGACGGGTGTTCATTTCGAGGAAGTAATAATTGCGATGCTTGTCGACCAAGAACTCAATCGTGCCTGCACCGATATAGTTGACCGCTTTGGCCGCGGCTACCGCCTTTTCACCCATATCTTTACGCAGTTCGGGAGTCACGAAAACCGATGGCGTCTCTTCCACAATCTTTTGGTTGCGGCGCTGTACGGAACATTCGCGTTCGCACAGGTGAATCACGTTTCCGTGTTTGTCGCCCAGAATCTGAAATTCAATGTGATGAGGTTCCTCCACGAACTTCTCCAGATAAACGGTATCGTCGCCAAAAGAAGAAAGTGACTCGCTCTTGGCAGTTGTATAAGCCTCTTCCACCTCTTCCGCACTGTGGATAAGGCGCATACCTTTTCCGCCGCCGCCCATAGATGCTTTCAGCATCACCGGATAACCGATCTTGTTGCAGAGTTCTACGGCTTCTTCCACACTTTTCAGATTCTCCTGTGTGCCGGGAACGACAGGGACCCCTGCCTCGATCATTTTAATACGGGCGGATATCTTGTCGCCCATTGCCTCCATCGTTTCGGGGTCCGGTCCGATAAAAATAATATTTTCTTCCTGACAGCGTCGGGCGAAAGTCGCGTTTTCGGACAGGAAACCATATCCCGGATGAATAGCGTCAGCATGGCATTCCTTTGCCACTTCGATGATTTTTTCTATATTCAGATAACTCTCTTTGGATGCTGCCGGTCCTACGCAATAAGCTTCGTCTGCATAGAGCACGTGCTTCGCGGTCCGGTCTGCTTCGGAGAAAATTGCGATACTCGTTATCTCCATCTCCCGGCAGGAGCGCATCACCCTTATGGCAATTT
>ENA-UOJK01001369-UOJK01001369.1-human-gut-metagenome-genome-assembly--contig:-C116-NODE-1369-length-16490-cov-6.034195_pt1 | contig 16490 bp, 8 predicted proteins | sample MGYA00242348_ERZ723895 | MGnify/ENA metagenome assembly ERZ723895
GGAGAACCTTTGATAGGTGTTAGTATTCAAGTGAAAGGTACTAGTAAAGGTGCTACTACTGATGTGAATGGTATTTATACACTAAATATAGCATCAGGTTCTACCCTTGTATTCTCATATATCGGAATGAAGACCATTCAACGGAAAGTGACGAAAGGCGGTAAGCTGGATATCACGATGGAGAATGATGAGAATATGTTGGACGAGGTGGTAGCTGTAGGATACGGCTCTATGAAACGTTCGGACTTGACAGGATCGGTCGTTTCCATCAATGCCAAGTCCATAGAAGAATCAATGGCTTCTACCATTGACCAGGCGTTGCAAGGACGTGCGGCAGGATTGCAGATGACGCAGAATTCCGGTGTTCCGGGTGGAGGTACATCTATTCAGATTCGTGGTGTGAATTCATTAAACAGTACCAATGAACCTATTTATGTAGTAGACGGAGTTATTATCTCCGGTGAAACAGGCTCGAATACAAGTAATGCTATGGCAGGTATTAATCCAGCTGATATTGAAAGCATTGAGATCTTGAAAGATGCTTCGGCTACTGCCATTTATGGTGCACAGGCGGCTAATGGGGTCATATTGATTACGATGAAAGCTGGTGTAACAGGCAAGCCTCGAATTAACTTCCAAGCCTCTGTGGGAAATCAGGAAATACCGAAAACAATCGACATGATGAATTTGCGTGACTATGCCCGTCATTATAATGAACTATATGCTCTTATAAATGCCAGCAGGGTGAAAGATGCGTTTAGTCATCCTGAAACTTTAGGTGACGGTACTAACTGGCAGGATGAGATATTCCGCAATGCTCTGTTGCAGAACTATAACCTGTCAATTCGTGGCGGTACAAAAACGGTCAGCTATAATCTGTCCGGCGGATATTTGGGGCAGGATGGTATTTGCATCGGTTCGGATTTTGAGCGTTACACCTTCCGTATGGGAACAGAGATACAGGTTACTCCTAAGGTTCGTTTCGGAGGTACGGTGAATGTTTCTTATACCAAGCAAGGTACAGGCATGGCTAGCTGGTCTATCATTCCCAATGCACTTTATCAGGCACCGGATGTTCCCGTACGTGATAAGAATGGTAACTTTTCCGGACCGGAAGAGGACGACCAGCAGAATTTAAGCAATTACAGTAATCCGGTGGCGTTGGCAGCGTTAACACAGCGTAATAATGAAAAGGGAGGTGCTCGTGCCAATCTTTTCATGAAAATCAATCCATGGAAATGGCTGACTTACCGTACTGATTTTACGGCAGACGGCAATATCGATAATTATCAATATTTCCTTCCCCAATATGAATTGGGATACTCAAAGAATCCTTATCCTACTAATGAACACTCCAAAAACTACGGGCTTTACTGGGGATGGAAGAATGTAGTGACGATGGAGAAGACGTTCAAACGTAAGCACAAGACGAGTTTGATGTTAGGACATGAGATGACTTCCAGAAGTTCAGATTATCTTCAGGGAAAACGTACACATGGTGATAATCTGCTGACAGACTTGGATGCAGGTGATGCTGCGTATGCCACCAATAGTGGAAGGGCAAGCAAGACAACGTACCTCTCTTATTTCAGTCGTCTGTTTTATAGTTACGACAACCGTTACCAGTTAACGGCTACGGTACGGCGCGACGGGACATCCCGTTTTGCCAAAGGAAATCAGTGGGGGACATTCCCATCAGTAGCTGTGGCATGGCGTCTTTCCGAAGAGTCATTCTGGCGTCCGCTGAAAGATGTGGTTAATAACTTCAAGTTGCGTTTGAGTTATGGTGAAGTCGGTAATTCCAATGTCAGTGCATTTGCTTACCAACGGATGGGAACGTATGTGCAGTCTATCTGGGGGACGAGTTTGCAGACCGCCAATATTGCTAATCCCGATTTGACATGGGAGAGTACCCGTTCCTGGAATGCAGGTATCGACCTGAACTTTTTTAATAACCGTGTCGAGTTTATTCTGGATGCATATATCAAAAAGACAAGAAACCTCTTGTTGCAACAAGATTATCCGGGATATATGGGAACTACGGGCAATGGTGCTGCAACAGCTCAATGGGCGAATATAGGCTCCATGGAGAATAAAGGTTTTGAATTTACATTGAACACGGTAAATATATCCAATAGGGATTTTCAGTGGCGTACAAATGTTACATTCAGTTTGAACCGTAACAAGGTAGCAAGTATGAATACAGAGAATGCCTTTATCGACAAGACTTATCAAAATAGTGGTCAGACGGAAGTGATTACCCGCACTGCAGTCGGAAAGCCTGTCAGCCAGTTCTATGGCTATAAGGCAATCGGCCGCATCAATAGCGCTTCCGATTATTTGATAGATAATGGTGATGGAACTAGCACGGTAAAGATTGCTACTCCAGTATTGCGGGTAGGTGAACAGGTGGTTAACTCGGGTACGGATAAAGGTAGCCTTATCAAACAAATTTATATTGGCGATTATATTTTTGAGGATCTGAATAATGACGGAGTGATTGACGAAAAAGATCAGACATTCTTGGGAAGTCCGTTGCCTAAATTTACCTATGGCATTAATAATACCTTTAATTATAAGAATTTCGATTTGACTATATTCTTATATGGTTCGTATGGAAACAAAGCGATGAACTATTTGTCCCGTCGTATTACTAACCCCAATTCGAGTGGTAATGTACACGCGTCCGTTGCCAACCATGCCCGTTTGGGATACCTTGATGGAAATTCGGATAATACCGATGTCTGGAATATGTATATATTGCCCGGCTCTAACGGTTTGTGCCGTATGTCTGTTAATGATGCCAATGATAACGACCGCATCAGTAGCCGTTATGTGGAGGATGCTTCTTTCTTGCGTATACAGAATATTGCTTTGGGATATACGTTACCGAAGAATTGGTTGAAAAAACTGAAGATAGAGAATGCGCGCATTTATGCGAATATTAAAAATGTATATACATTCACAGGCTATGACGGTTACGATCCGGAGATTGGCTCTACACAGGCGCAATATTCTTATTCCGGTCAGAGTATGCTGATGTACGGAGTGGATACGGGACGTTGTCCTTCTCCCCGTATTTATACATTTGGTATTGATTTAACCTTTTAAATAGAAAACTTCCATGAAAAAGAATATTATATTATCAGTGGTTTGTGGAATGGTCGCGATGGCAAGCCTCACTTCCTGCAATGACTTCTTGCAAGTAAGTGCCACCAACCAAAAAGAAATGGACAAATCCTTTACTACTTATGACGAGCTGCGTTTGGCAACAGCTTATCTTTATATGAAACCTTGGTTTGGTTTTCACAGTACCCGTCTGTTTGCGATGGGAGATGCACGCGGAAACAATATCTATGGTGACAACAACAACGAGACAGGTTATGCTCCTTATTGCCTCTTTACCGACAAACCCAATACACCCGGACTTGCCGATGCGTGGAATTCACTTTACATTGTTGTTACGCAGGCAGACTACATCATTAACGATTATGCACCACAGGGACGCCAACATTTCAGTGAAGCACAAGCGAATGCTTGCGAGGGAGAAGCACGTTTCATGCGGGCGGCGGCTTATTACTATTTGGCTTCTTACTGGCACGATGTGCCCATTATGGAGAATCCAATTGCTCATACGGAAGCTTTCAATATGGCTCCCACACGCTTCGAGGATGTGATTCGCTACGGTATCCGCGACTTGGAGTACGCTGCGGAGTGGTTGCCGCTTGCCGACGCGGACGGTCGTGTGACTCGCTATTCGGCTTTGGGACTACTGGCACGCTATTATGTAACGCTGGCAGCGTATGCGCGTGGCGGACACTGTACACAGGCTACTATGGATTATTATGAAGCCAGCGGTTCTCACGACTTGGCTGACATTCTTTATGATTTGGCCAAGGAGGCTGCCGGAGAAGTGATTCTTGCTCAGAACAGATATGGATTGATGGAAGAATATGAAGAAATTTTCCGGGTACAGAACAATAATTGCAAAGAGGTATTGTTTGCTTTGCAACCGCTGCAAGGTGTCGACTCCTACGGAATGGGTAACAGCAACGGAAGCGGTTTGTGCTCTTACACAGAATTGCTGAACGGTTTGAGTGCCTATAACTCCTCTTATGTATCTTACGACTGCCTGCGTATGCTGATTAATTCCGGCGGACGTTCCCGTCTGCGTGGTAATGTGCTTTGTCCGGGAGAGTTCTATGACTATATCGGTACACATTTGGTGGATGGTGGTTGGGCTGCCGGATATAAAGGCGGACAGAAAGCTGCCGGATTAGAAACGAACAGAAAAGTTGCCTTCAAGAAACAGGTAGTGGGTAGTGCTGAAGACACGAATAATATCGCTATTGCCGGGAACTCCGGTTTCTGCACACCGATGTTGCGCCTTGCAGAAGTGTACTTGTTGTATGTGGAGGCTTGCATGGGCACCAGTGATGAGCTGACCGACCGGGATGCCTTGAAATATTATGACGATGTCCGGAAACGCGGCTACAAGATGGAGATAGAGAGTGGCGAACTGACCTACTATGACACCAACTATCTCACCCGTAATGATTTGTTGAGAGAGTTTCGTGTAGAGTTCTTTATGGAAGGCCTTTGGTGGCCTACGCTGGTACGCCGTTCGCTTTACGACACAAAGTGGGTGACCGATTTTATCAATAACGAGTTGGTTATTATGACCGAAGGTGATGAAGGAGAACAGGTACGCAGTGACGAATGGGACAGCAACAGATGGTATGCTTACTATTATACGATAAACAAGAACACTCTTCAGGCGGCATTCAGTTCTGACAGTCCCCGCCAGTCCGACGGAGCCAAACTGGCGGTACGAGCTACTCATACTCCGTTGGCGGAAGGAGATTACGTACATTCGAATACCTCTGATGATAATGTATGGGCATTTTCTTATCCGGAAGTGGAAAGTACCCGTGACCCGTTATTAAATACAGCACCTGTTGCTTATGATTTTAACAAATAAGATGACTACTATGAAGATAACAGATAAGATATTAACGAATTTGTGTTTGAGCACTTTATTGCTGTTCTCGTTGTTTAGCGTATTTTCTTGTTCTGACGACGACGATGATGTCCGCATATACAGTGTGTGGAGCAATATGCTTGCTGAAGAAGCCAGACAGATAACCTCTGTTTATACCGGAACCTGGATTCGGGTGGACGGTAGTGGCTTTAGTGGTTTGCAAGCTATTTATTGCAACGGTTTGCAGGTGACGGAATACAACTCTACTTACATGAGTGACTCCCATCTCACGTTTAAAGTACCCTCCAGTGTTCCGATGGCACATGAGATAGAAGATGAATCAGTGAAAAATACCCTTAGGGTGGTGACTTCCCACGGTGAAGGAGTATACCGTTTCATCTTTAAAGATGTGAACAAGATGCCCGGCATTACAGACGTGTCATACACGTTGCCCCATCCGGGCGATCACATCACCCTTATAGGGAAGTACCTCAATGGTGCATCAGCCGTTTACTTTCCAGGCAATGACGGCAATGAAGTGCAGGTTCCCTATATCGATGGCACCGGAGATATGGTAGTGTCCGAAGATGGAACGCGGATAACTGTCAAGGTGCCTGATGGAGTGGGCGAACGGAGTGGTTCCCTCCGGGTGGAGATGGCAGAATTGGGTGAGAACTATTACACTCCCAATTATATGTTTTACGACAAAGCAATGTTTGTGCACGATCATGAAGGAACCACAGCTTTGAACTATGGTGTGTCCGGAAGTGTCATCTCTCCACAGAAATGCGCCTATTACTCAATCAACGCGGCAGATGCGCCGCAAGTACCCGCAGGTGCCAGAGCCTATATCTTCAGTATACCCGAAACTGCTCCGGCCACTCTTCCGGTGGTGAGCGATAATAATTCGCCTTTCGGTTATTTCCGTTTCAATACCGGAATGCAATTACAGTATCTGATAGACAACAGTGACGGAGAATGGGCCAGAGAAACGGATGCTCGCAAGGCGGCTTTGCAGGCGGACATCTATATGAATCATGATTGGAGCACCGGCGTGGTAGGCTGGCGCATGAACAAGAATGGAGGAAAGGGTAATGGTGAAAGTGCGTGGAATGTGGCTTCGTGGACTAACAATAAGCCATACGCATTTAACGGCAGCTGGAAGACGCTTACTTTCGAGATACATACCAAGTATGCCAACTTGGGCGAGGCGATTGATGCTTGGAGTGCGAGCGGTGTGCACTCACTGTTCACTATCCTCAACTTCGATGTCCTGTCGGCCGGATTGACAATGAAAGAGGGAGCGGATTTCCGTATGTTCATCACTAACTTGCGTTTGGTTCCCTATGTGACTCCGGAAGAATAAAATATAAACATGAAACAGATTAGATATGAAAACTTTTAAATCTATACAATCGGGAATAATTGCTTGCCTGATAATAACCTTTGTAATGGGATTATTTTCTTGCAGCGATGACAATGAAACGGTAGATAATTTGCTGCCTCCTACCATTGTAAAAGTATGTGTTTGGGATGAAGACATTGAAGAATGGATTATTCCTGGAGCAGAAAGTAAAATTCGGATTGGTACCCCTTTGCGTATTGAGGGTACTAACATGGCGCAGACGATTGCCGTCTATATCAATGGTGGGCTCATTTCTGCTTTTCATGCAGAAGACAATGCGATAGAGCTTGTTATTCCGGACATTCCTGTAGATGAGGGAGAGATTAAAGAGATGAACCTCAACTTGATCCGGGTAGTGAATAAGGCGGGAGCCGCTACTTGTACGGCCGAAGATTTTCAATTCTTTGGCAGGCAAATTACTGTGACCGGTTTTTCGCTGACTGAAAATGAAGGAAGAACGTGGGAAGCCGTGCAAGAACTGCCGATAGGTGGTAAGATACGTATTGAGGGTAACGGACTGAAAACAGCCAATGAACTGTATATTAATGGTACTTCTGTTGATTTGACCGGTATTCCTGCCGAAGAAAAGAACGATGCCTTCCTGATTGTGACTATTCCGGAAACTTTGCCTTTCGGGAATGCTGTCGAGAATCCGGACAGCCGGAATAAAATGCGCCTTGTGACGGCTTATGATGATCGCACGCTGGATTGTGTTATTGCGGGCAAGCAGGTAGAAATCAACCGAATTACAGATGCAAATGGTAATGCCATTACGGAAGCCGGGCGCAACTCGGTGGTGGTCATTGAAGGAAAATACTTTGCCACTTTTCAAAAACTGTCTTTTAACAACCAGGAAATAGAGCCGACAACGATAGAAAGCAATCGTATCACTTTCACTGTACCGGTAGATACGGAAGATTTTACAGTGGGCGACGGAGAACTGACTGTTGTCAATGCGTATGATGAAATTGGTGTTAGCCGGGAATTTACTCTTTTAGGTTTTGTCCCTAGTGTGACGGAAATTTCATATACGATGCCTAAACCCGGTAATGTGATCCGGCTTACAGGTGTCAATCTGTACGATAAGGCGAAAGTCTTTTTCCCTTCTTCCACAGGTGAAAAGGAAGGCTTCGTTCAGAGTGCCTCATCGGATGCGACTTCCATGGATGTACTTGTGCCGGAAGGTGTGCGTGCCGATAAAAACGGAATCAGTGTGATGCTTGTGCCGGAAGGTGTGGGAGATAAGGCAGGATATATTCGTATAGAGAGCGAAGGTGCTGATGTTGAAGTGAAAGGAATTGTCATGTTCTACAAACAGGGAGTGTTCTTGCAGGAGTTCACGGATGAAGAGTTGAAACTGGGAGTTTCGTCGGGGAATTTGACGCAGAATAAATCAGCACTGTATAATCCGGAAAACCGTCCGGCAAATGATATGAATCCGGTGAATCCCGATTACTTTATTTACTTCAAAAATGCTTCTATTCCGGTAAGTACAAGTACCGGTAACCATGGGGCTTATTTGAGGTTTTCGACATATGAGCATATCAAAAAAATATTGGCAACGAATACCGAAATTTCAAATTCAACTTTAATTAAGAATGTTGCAATGCAAGTAGATGTTTATATGCCAAATCCTTGGAATAGTGGAATGTTAGCATGGCGTATGGATAAAGATGGTGGAACTCTGAATTCTAATCGTATCATGAATATTGCTCCATGGACAGTCGGTAATCCCTTTGATTTTGACGGAGAATGGCATACATTTACTTATAAACTCACAGACTTTGTTTTGAGTACAGAAGTGAAAGAAACCTATACTTTAGAAACTTGGTTGGCAGAGTATGCTATGAAACGAAACTCTACAACCGGAATTTGGAGTCCGTGTATTTCCCTGTTTACTTTTGCCAATGGTAATTTTATGCGCAATAATGGGAATAACACACCGGATCCTCAGTGGGCTTGCGTAAATATCGTTAATTTTGAAATGGGGCTTGCCAACATGCGTTTGGTTCCACTTACACCTGTGGCTTTTGAATAATCATTTAATTGTGAGATAATAATGAGAAATCTTTTATTAGTTTTTTGTCTGTTCGCCGCAATAGCGGCGAACGCAAAAGAAGAGCCTATTCAACTTTTCCCTCGGACGTATGGGTATTTCTCCAGAGGAGACAGCGAAACACAGACGATTACTTATGACCATGCTTACGGACAGTACGGCTGGAAAAACACAAAAAATGTGGATCTTTCCGTTTATAATCATATTGTTTTAGAGATAGAGGCTACAGACTCTCGTGTGGAAATCTATGTACTTTATGAAGGGCTTGAAAAGAGCACTTGTATAGGGGGGATAGATGCCGGAAAAACGAAAGCCGTTTGTGAACTTGAACATATAGATAAGGTGCAGGCGATTTACATAGCTAAATCAAAGGTAGGTATAACCAAGATTGTCAAGTTTGTGCTGACAGATGAAATAGATTAAGTATTTATTTGTTGAAAAAACAGCCCTCGCTACGGAGTTATTCTCCGCGCGAGGGCTGTTTTGTGTATAATCTATCTTGTGTTCAGGTAATACATCGCGATTGGTGTTCTTTTTATTATCAGCTTTGTTTTCTTGTCAAGTAGCTTGTTTGCAAGCTGATTAAGTAGGGAGGTATAAGAAGAGAAGCAGGTATAGTTGCGTTGGGATACCGGTATTGTTCCATTAAAGTACCGGTATCATTAATTTCCCACGGCCGTGACAAGATCTTCCCACGGCCGTGGTAGGAACTCGTCACGGCTGTGGGAAGAAGCTACCACGGCCGTGAAGAATTAAGTATACCGGTATCCTGATCGAACAATAGTTATTGAATGATATAAGTATGCTGGTTGTATGACGGATGTTTAATGGCGGCTTTTCTTGAAAGGTAAGTAAAGCTGGAAGGATAGGAGATATGGGAGAGCAAAATCATAAAATAATAGGCTGACAATAAAACTTATAAAATGTTATTGTCAGCCTATTGTCAGGGCTTATTGTCAGCATCTAAAGGGTTGAAAATCATTTATCTAATGAATAGGAATGACGGCTGACAATAAGAACTGCAAAATTTATATGTAAATACAATCAGTGATGTAGTTATTAACTCATCTTTGCATTGATTGGATTGAGCTTTTTTATCTACTTTCTCTCTTACTTTTCGATTCGTTCATAAACAGATAAGATTTCTTATAGCCTCCGTAGTCTACGACTAACTTTTCCAGCACGATACCCGGATCAAGAGGTTTGAAAGTGATTGTTTGCATACCGTCTGATGTATTCGGTACATTCAGTTTTGCTTTTTTCTCAACGATGCGTCGTGCGACTGTCGGATAGTATATGCTGTATACATTTTCAGGAAGCTCGTTTAAGTTATGATTGAAATTGATCGTCTGATCCTTTCCTCCTTCAAATCCGATACTATACTCATGTCCTTTGCGATCGTGGAAAGCAAGAGTTGATTTTACTATCACATGGACAGTCACCTTGTCAATTCCTTTAGGCAACTTTATCTTGTAGGAGATAGAAGCTCCGTCAGTTGGTTGTGTGTAAGGCATCAGAGCCATGCCACTAAGGGTACGCCCCATATAGGGAATCACTGTCCATTCCGTATCAGGCGCTGCTTTAGCGCTGTAGTAATGTTCGGCTTCTATGGCTATATATCCGTCTTGTCCGGTGAATACGTATCCGCCGACAGCCTTTTCCGGATTTTCGATTCGGTAGATTTTAGGCAGTGTATCAGCGGGGAAGTTATCATTCCATGAGGTATAACCGATATGTTTCTGAATCATCATATTCTTCCATTTGCCGCCGGACATAATGTTGTTATAATCGTCACTCAACGCTTTATCCCGTGCAAAAGCCTGTTCCACTTTATCTGCCCATTCGTTAGCTTGCGGATTGTTTTCTTTATACAATTTATGGTTCATGGCTTGTGCATAATACATTTCGTACAGGTTTGCCATGGCTTGAACGGGGAAGAGGATTAATTGCTTGTAAGCATCTTTATATTCCGGTTTCAGTGATATGTATTGTCTCAAAGCTTCCGCTTCCAGTTTCAGATATTCATCAGATACTTGTTTCCATTCGCCGGTCTCCAGGTTATAAGTATTCCGGTCGAGCATTTCTCCCGTCACGCGGCCGTTGTATTTGCTGTACAGGTTTAAGATTCGCATGGCTTCATCCGCCTGGTCTTCGCCAAACTGCTGTGCGCAGAAACGACGGGGATGATCCAGCAAGTTGGAGACGTTGAATTGCTTGGGATTCCATGCCATATCCATGAAGAGCGTGATCGGATATTCCATTGGTTTCAAATCGCCTACATTCAGTATCCACAGCTTTTCTACTCCATAATCGTATGTGAGTTGAAGTTGCTCCCACATATTTTGTATAGGGGTTACGTTCAGCCATTTAGAGTTTCTCGGAGCACCTACGTAGTCTACATGGTAATACATGCCCCAACCGCCCGGATGCTTGCGTTCTTTGGCATTTGGCAGGCGGCATACATTGCCCCAATTATCATCACACAATAGCATGATAACATCATCGGGCACACGCATACCTTTATCGTAATAATCCAATACTTCTTTATACAACGCCCATACTTGCGGAGTCTCTTTGGCCGGACGTTTGGTGACTTCTTCAATAATCTTGCGCTGATTCTTGACTACATTCTCCAGAAGTTTCACATTGGTGCTTTTACTCATGGCTGCGTCACCGTCTCCGCGCATACCGATGGTTACGATATCTTCTGTACCCTGCATCCGTTCGATGCCTTCACGGAAAAACTGATCGATCACTTTTTGGTTAGTTGTATAATCCCATGCACCATATTCTTTGCGCTTGCGTGACCATTCCTGATGGTTGCGTGCCATCGGTTCGTGGTGGGACGTGCCGATAATGACTCCCATTTCACTTGCTGTTTTACTATTCTGCGGGTCGTCAGCATAGAAAGCCCAGCTCCACATGGCCGGCCAAAGGAAATTACCTTTCAGGCGTAGTATCAGTTCACACACCCGTGCATAAAAACGATGGTCGCCGTAGTTGGTGCCGTATGTGTGTTTTACCCATCGGGTAAGACACGGCGCTTCATCATTCAGAAAGATACCGCGATAGGTTACGGCCGGCTCTCCGTCCGAGTATTGTCCGGGTTTAATATATACATTTGCTTGTTTCATGACGGGAACATCTGCCCACCAATACCAGGGAGATACTCCCATCTGTTCAGAAAGCTCGTAGATACCATAAATAGTGCCGCGTCTGTCGCTGCCGATGATAACTACCGCTTCATCTATTCCCTCGCAAGGATTGGCGATGACTTGCAGGATGTATTTTTCATTTTTTCCATCCAATTCCTTTTTGTCTATTTTGCCTGCTGACATCAGCTTCTTTATAAAAGGAGTGCCATAAGTACCTGCAATGATACACCGTTTCGAACTTGTGCTTGTTAAGAGTTCGGGCTTTTTTCCGCATACTTGCAGTATGTCTTGTTGAAGATTGCCGGCAGCAATCATTACCCCTTTGTCTTCGGAAGAATCTATGTATATCGGACAAGGAACTCCGTTGGCAACCAACGGAAAATGATTACCGGCCGGTGTGAATATTACAAATTGTTCAGCGGCAAATGCCGCTATACTCACAACAGAGAGGTAGAAGAATAGAAATAACTTTTTCATGGTTTCAATATTTAGTAATTTGTTGTTAATCATTGATCTTATGTTTCACAGTAACCGGATATTCTATTTGTTGATAATTGCTAATTGGAAACTGGATGCAGGAAGTCCTTCTGTATTATAGATGGAAGAGGGTGGATTGTTTTCCCATGCATAGCGGATGCTTGCCGGTATTCCTTTTCCGTTCCATAAAGCAATTACTTTATCCCCTTCGGTATAGGCCTCTACAAATTTATATTTTCCATCATTGGCAGCAATGGCAATGCCTTCTAATGATTTAGCTTGCTTTAAAGAGCCTGTTCCTTGCCTGAAAGAGATAACGATCCGACCGTTTTCTTTTAATTCGGCAGCTTCAGCCATAGGCCCTTCCGCTACGATATTCTTCTCACCGAAAGAAAGTTTATTCATTTGAAGCACACAACGGTGTGCCAAGTCTTTTTTGTTAAGTGGATGAATATCATTACTTTCACCTAGATCAATGGCAGTGGCCAGTCCGACATTCTTTAACTGGAGACTTGCCTTGCGTTGTGCTTCACGTACTTGTGCGTTGCCACTTTCTACAGGCACTTTGCTTCTTTGTTGGTAATTCGCAAGTTGCACAATGACGAAAGGCAGGTTTTTATTGTTCCATTGGGTACGCCAGTCGTTTACAAGATCAATCAGATGTCTTTCATAATGTTTGCTACCTTCAGGACCCGTATCCGACTCTCCCTGATACCAGATTATGCCTCGTATTCCGTAGTTGCGTAGCGGATGAATCATACTATTATATAGTCCGGTGGGTTCATTTTGGAATCCGATAGTGGAAGGAATACGCTTCATTGTACAGCCTATTTTATGCTGCCACATAGCGGTCAGCGGAATTGTCTGACCGGCTATTTCCAATTGGTAAGGCTTCCCTTTTACAAATTCCGGACGTCCGGCACTGCTGACAAGGCGGATGACAATCTCGTTTTCACCGGCACGGAGTAAGTCTGTCGGGACTTGGTAAATACGCGGAGGATATTGATAACTTGTTCTTCCTACACAGATACCGTTTATATAGGTAGCATCCGAGTCTTTTAGTGTTCCCACGCGTAAAACAGCTTGTTGTCCGGCTAATGATTCGGGTATGTTAATTCGCTGGCGGAAGTAATGGACTCCATTAAGAGGAGTGTTCCAGCTACCTCCCCAATTGGAGTTGAATACATCCACTTTTTTCCAATCTGAAGCGTCGAAACCGTCACTTGTCCATTTTTCTTTGTTCCCAAGGTCATTTGCCGATTGCTGTCGATGCCATTGATTCACTTGTTCTTTTTGGGCGTTCTTCACAGAATCCGGATAATCAGGATGGAAGTACTGTGGGGACTGGAGCTTTTCCCGGAATCTGGCATATTTCTCGAGTGACTGGCGGGTAGACCATGATGCTATGTTTGTCCCTCCCCAGCTACTATTGATAATGCCAATTGCAACTCCTTTTTCTGCCTGCATTTCTTTTGCAAAGAAATAACAGAGGGCTGCGAAGTCCAACGTATTCTCCCGGGTACAGATTTTCCATTCATTATTGCTATCTTGTTGAGGCTCGATAAAGTTGTAAGCGTACGACGTTTTGGTATAACGGATCAGATTGTTTTCATACGACATGATTTCATCCCTGTATTTATCCATGACACGCTTTACGGTAAGTTCCATATTCGATTGTCCGCTGCATAGATACACGTCGCCTACGTATACATCTTGTATTATTTTCTGGTTGACTCTCAATTCGTAGGGACCTCCGGCCTTGTGCTTCTGCAGGTTGACCGCCCATTCTCCTGTTTGGGAAGCCCGGGTTTTGTATTGCTTTCCGTTGAATTCAATAACAACAGTTTCTTTAGGATCTGCAAAACCCCATAATGGGATAGGGGTGTCACGTTGTAAAACCATCTTGTCGGAAAAGATTCCGGGAAGTCTTACTTCTGCCTGCATTCCTATTGTATATAACAGCAGGCTCAAAATGATGCAAATGTTCTTCTTCATAAATATTATATTTAGCGAGATTATCTTCTTTGTGTCTCAAATTCCAGGAATGGTTTATTTTTCGTCTGTACTGTGACACGATGCAAAGATAGTTGGTATTGATAAGAACGGGCTTTGGGTATGTTTCAATTATTTATTCTGTTGATACCAATCTACTATTTCTTGAAGTTTTTTTCTTTGGGGATAAAATGAAGAAGTGTGAACAAACCGGTTTGTTCAATAAATGTTTTTGATTTTGTTTCAAAATCTTTTTGTATTGTATCTATGAGGCTGTCGGATGAATAATGATGGTTAATGTGTCATATTCCGTATTAATAAGATTGGTATGTGATGCGTATAATATAAGTTGGTTAAACAAGAGTAAGTAGAGATTTTAATGATCTTGAGAATATCGGTAAGCGTCGATCGCTTGTTTTACAGAACCGTGTAACAGCAACAATTTTTGTGCATGATCATGATCTAATCCCAGTTCCTCCATAATCATCCTGGTTCCTCTTTCTACCAGTTTATGATTACTAAGTTGCATGTTTACCATCTTATTTCCTTTTACCCGTCCGAGTTGAATCATCACCGACGTGCTAATCATGTTCAGAATCATTTTCTGTCCGGTGCCTGATTTCATTCTCGAACTTCCTGTGACATATTCCGGACCGACAATCATTTCGATGGCGACATCTGCTTCTGCCGCCATCGGAGAATTCGGATTGCTGGTGATGCAACCTGTCAGGATGCCATGCTTGCGGGCCTCCCGTAAGGCACCGATTACATAAGGAGTAGTGCCCGAAGCGGCAATGCCAATCACTGTATCTTTTTGATTGATATGATATTTCGTAAGCTCTTCCCATCCTCGGCTCATATCGTCCTCGGCACCTTCTACCGGATTGCGCAGGGCCGTATCCCCACCGGCTATCAATCCGATAATCCAGGTAGGGGGCATTCCGAAAGTAGGAGGGATTTCGGAAGCGTCCAGCACTCCCAAGCGCCCACTGGTACCTGCACCCATGTAAAAGATACGTCCACCCTGTTTCATGCGGGGTACAATTTGGTTGACGAGCTGTTCGATTTGTGGAATGGCTTTTTGTACGGCTAACGCTACCTTCTGGTCTTCCCGGTTAATGTCTTCTAATATTTCCCGTACGGATTTCTTTTCCAGATTGTCGTAGAGCGACGGTTGTTCGGTTATCTGCATATTGATAATGGCAATTGACTAAAAATACAAATTACAAGGATTGAGATGAAGCGGTATGATATAAAATTAGCCCCTCCATCGGACTTTGCAGAATCTTTCCGATTCTGATTCCTGTCTCTTGTGCAGCTTCTTGTAATATCTCCCTGTAGCAGTGAGCCACTGATCCGATAAAATGTACAGGGTACTGCGTGTAATCATATTGCATTACATTTCTTCGGAAGAAAGCAATAAAACTATCAAGCACTAATTGTCGTATCCCCGGCTCTTCCAGATGTTGCGCTATAAAGGGGGAGAGACTTGCCAGAAAACGATTCGGGAAGGGTTGGCGATACACCCGGTCGATGATTTCGGGAGCCGTCAGGTCGAACTGTTTTAAGAAAGCTTCTTTGATGGCGGGTGGAAGCTGGTTCTTCAGGATGTCTCCTACCAGTAATTTGCCAAGGACAGCTCCACTTCCCTCGTCGCCCAAGATAAAGCCTAAAGGGGAGATGTTGTTGACAATCTCTTCTCAGGTGTAGAAACAAGAATTGGAACCTGTGCCGAGGATGCAGGCAATCCCAGCTTCATGTCCGCATAGTCCGCGGGCAGCGGCAAGCATATCCGAGTTAGTTTTGATATTTCCGATCACGGGCAGGCTGTCGGCAATGGCCCGTCGGAGAACGGGAGCTCTTTCGGGAGTGCATCCTGCACCATAAAAAAAGACGGAGTTGATCGTTCCTTCCGGTAGTTGTGGCAAAAGGGAATGTGTCAGCTCTTGTTGAATCTCTTCTTCTGATTGGAAGAAGGGATTGATTCCTTTCGTTCCAATTCGTTTGATTGGGGTGTCGTTGAAAACGATGCACCAGTCGGTTTTGGTAGAACCACTATCTGCAATGAGTATCATATCTTAATGTATATTTTCTTTTTGTATAATATATAGCCTATTGACCAGTTAAGTAAGACAAAGAGGATAGCATAGGCAAGAGAACCTCCTTCATCCCCGAAAACAGGTTGGAGGGCACATCTGTAGACGACTTGTTGGATGGGGACACTTTCTCCCTGATAAGTGACGGTGATAGCGCCTACCAAAACGGCGATGACACCTGCCATTACATAAATAAAGAGAGGATTCACTCCGAAAGATTCAAAGAAACGGCTCCATTTTTTACATCCTTTGATTTCGATAATCCAGACGAGTAAAGCTAATAGGCTGGAGCCTAATCAGCAAGTGACCAGCACAAATGTGGGCGAAC
>ENA-UOJK01001370-UOJK01001370.1-human-gut-metagenome-genome-assembly--contig:-C116-NODE-1370-length-16476-cov-17.853724_pt1 | contig 16476 bp, 13 predicted proteins | sample MGYA00242348_ERZ723895 | MGnify/ENA metagenome assembly ERZ723895
TGACCACTTCGAGATGCGCCTTTGAATCGCCATTCAAAACGATGACGGCATACGTCAGCAGGTCATTGTAGATCAGATCGTCAAACGTGCCCACTCGTTCGTGTGTACACACAGCATAACACAGCAATCATTCTATTTTCAATAGGCGCGACGGAAGTTATCGCCATTTAGCAATATTATTTTGTGCTAAAATCTGATTTTTCGATTCTAACAGTGTCAATCATACTCTGCATCGAAATACCTATCTATCGACTTTACGGTTTTGAGGGGTATTTTGCTTGACCGCAAATATACGCACTCCCCAGCGAACGGTATCCGCTATGCAGTGATTCGCTGTTTCACAAAAGAACCGCACAGAGGCGATAACTATTTCACCCTTTTCACTGGCCTTACCTTACAGAACAGAAAATAGGCGATTTTCAACCCTTAGCTGTACAAAAACAGGCAGCACCCAACCGAAGTTGAGTGCCGCCTGTTTTGTTGTCCAATCCTGTTTCGCAGTTGCCGATTTTGTAGTTTTCTCAGATTACTGTCTTATCGGCACACGGCACATGGCGGTCATCTTTTTTTGTTGTCTCATTTCAGATTCAGCTTGAACAGATTGCCGTCGGCGGCAAAGTTGGTGATCTCGTACAGCACCAGCACATCGTCGGCCTCATCGGCCAGCGGCTGCATCTTCTCGCGGCAGTACCGCAGGTCCACCATGGTGATGGTCTCGTAGTCGCCGCACAGGAACGGCACAAGGCTGTTGGCAAACGAGTCCTTGATGAGCAGCAGGTGCTTCCCGTTCTCCACGCCGGTGCGAAGCACCGCCTTGGCGTAGTTGCCGCCTAAAAACAGCTCGTACTTGTCCTTCTTCTCCAGTGCCGCCAGATCGTACAGCGAATCCGTCACCGTCCCGTCGCAGTCGGCGGACTCGATGGTGATGTCGGGACAGTAGTCCACCTCGTCGTACACGCTGTCCGGCAGCAGCACCTTGGAGTACAGCGTCCCGCGGAACCGGTCCGTGGCCTGTACCAGCGCATAGCTGCGGGCGGTGTGCCCCGTGGCCTCCGCCCAGATATGGTAGGCCGCCTGTGCTCCCGCCGTGGTCCAGTGGTGATCCGTATGGTAGTAGGGGTCGGCCACACCGGCCAGCGCCTGACGCGCATCGGCAAACGCCGTCCCCAGATGCTCCTCCAGCATGGCAAACGCCCTGTCCTCGTCGTAATACGGCGCGTCCTCGGGCAGACTGTCCCGCAGCACACCGGCGGGGCTGGGTACGATCAGCGCCGTACAGCGCTTACCGTCGTTGGCGGCGAAAAACGTCTCCACCGCCGCCAGATTCTTCTGATAGTTGTCCCAGTTGAAGGTATCGTCCGTCACCTTGGCAAAGTAGCGGCCATCCGCTCCCAGATACGTGCCGCTGATGTCCTGCCGCCCCTCCAGCCGCTGAAGGGCGGAGCGTGCGCCGGTCCAGAAGTCCCGCAGCAGGATCTGGTCGCTGGTGTAGTTCTCCACCTCCGTCATGAACTTGCCGGACAGCACATTGTCCGCCGTCAGCTCCGGCGTGGTCTGGAGATAGCGGTTCTCATTCTCGGAAAAAGCCCGATCCGGCGTGAAGAAGAAGCTCCCCACCGACAGTCCCAGCAGAATGACGCAGATGGCGATAAGCGGGGCCAGCATATTTCGTTTCATGTTCGCCCCTCCTCAGAACCGGAAATACAAAAACGGGTTGTAGCTGTCGCCCACCAGGAACGCCACGGACACCAGCAGCACCAGCACCATCCACACGGTGCGAAGCCCATCGGACACGGCGGGCTTCATGCCTGCCTCCCACCGGCCCCACAGCTGCCTGGGCAGGGACGTGCAGCCGATGACCGCCAGCACCAGCACCAGCCAGAAGCTCCGCAGCAGATAGGCTGCGCCGCTGTCGAAGAACGCGCCGGAGAACATGTGGCCCAGATAGGCCCCCAGCTTCCCGAAATCCGTGATGGCAAACAGCACCCAGCCCAGGATAAAGCACAGGCACGTGTACACATGCCCCACCCAGTGAGGCGCCCGGTCCAGCCGCTTCAGCAGGAACGTCTTTTCCAGCAGCAGCAGTGCCGCGTAGTACACGCCCCACAGCACAAAGTTCCAGCTGGCCCCGTGCCACAGACCCGTCAGGAACCACACGATGGCGATATTCAGCAGCTGCCGCCCCAGTCCCTTCCGGTTGCCGCCCAGCGGGATGTAGACGTACTCGCGGAACCAGGTGGACAGGCTGATGTGCCACCGCCGCCAGAACTCCGTCACGGTGCGGGACTCATAGGGATAGTTGAAGTTCTCCAGAAACCGGAAGCCGAACAGCCTGCCCAGGCCGATGGCCATATCGGAATAGCCGGAGAAATCGAAATAGATCTGGAACGTAAATGCCAGCGCCCCCAGCCACGCCGTGACCACGGAGGGCGCGGACATGGCCGCGATCTCCTCCCACACGGCGCCCATCTGGTTGGCCAGCAGCACCTTCTTGCCCAGGCCGATGACGAACCGCTGCATACCGGCGCTGGCCCCTGCCAGCGACTCGCGGTTCCGGTTCTCCAGATCGGCGGCCACCGTCTTGTACTGGACGATGGGCCCCGCGATGAGCTGAGGGAACAGCGTCACATAGGCGCTGAAATCGATGATGTTCCGCTGGGGCGGCACCAGTCCCCGGTACACGTCGATGGTATAGCTCATGGTCTGGAACGTGTAGAACGAGATGCCGATGGGCAGCAGCAGCCCCAGCGCGGGGATAGCTGTACCCAGCAGACCGTTGAGATTGGTGATGGCGAAATCCGTATACTTGAAGAATCCCAGAATGCTCAGGTTGCCCACCACGGACACCACCAGCACCGCCTTGGCGCCCTTGGGCTTCCCCACGGCGCGGAAGTGTCCGATGGCCAGGCCGTTGCAGTAGTCGAACACCGTGGAGAACAGCATGATGAGGATATATTTTGGCTCGCCCCAACCGTAGAACAGCAGGCTGAACACCAGCAGCAGCGCGTTGCGCAGCTTTCTGGGGCAGATGAAGTACAGGATGCCCACCAGCGGCAGAAACGCCAGCAGGAACGTGGTACTGCTGAAAACCATGTGTCGGCTCCTTTGCTCGATAGTTGAAAAACGGGGCAGGCGGACCTGCCCCATCTTTATGTATGCTTGCCTGCGTTACTTGACGCCCGCCAGCTTGCCCATCTGATAGCTGCCGCGGATGGCGGACAGGTTGTTGACGAAGATGACGTCTGTGGCCTTATTGGTCTTGGCAAAATCCACCACGCTGCCGCTGTAATAGCGGTAGTCGATGACGTACACCGTCTGATAGTGATCCACCAGGAACGGCACGAAGGCGTTGCCGAAGGACTCCTTCACCACCACGCAGCTGGACCCGTCGGACAGATCGGGGTTGCTGATCACGGTGTAGGGGTTGTCGCCCATGATGAACGCGCCGTACTTCAGGCCCGCCGATGCCTCGGACTCGTCATAGATGATCTTGCCGGCGGTCAGGTCGCTGTCGGACTTGCCGTACTGCATCCGCGCCTCGGTGCTGATGGGATGGTACGCCGTCACCACGTCGGGGTTGTTCTTCATGGCGTCGGGCTTCCCGCCGTCGTTGTAGAACGAACCCAGGAACCCGTCGTACTGGCTGACCTCATACTCCGACAGCGCGTGGGGCGTCACGCCCTTGGCGCCGCAGAACTCGCGGTAGGCGTAGTACGCGCCCAGCCCCGTCCAGTGGTGGTCGGTGCGGAAATAGATATACTCCCCGCGGTGAGACATCATCACATCGTGGAGGGGTACCGTTTTCACATTCTTCCCCATAGCGGCCAGAATATCCTTCTCCGCCTGGGCCTGATCGCTGCCCGGAATATCGCTGTACAGCGCGTCCGGCAGCGTGATGCCGCTGGACAGCGGCACCGCCAGCGCGTACACCGTGCTGACGCCGGACAGCTGATCGGCCACGGAGGTCACGATCTCGCCGTAGTTCTTGGCCAGGCTGTCCACATAGTTATACATCTCAAAGCCGGTATCCCCCACGATATACACGCCGCCGGACTGGTAGGGCGTGGCGTCGGTGGTGATGGTATCCAGCGTCTTGCTGCCGGTCTGACTGCCGCTGTTATCCGGCTGCTGGGTATCGCCGCCGGTCTGGCCGTCCTGCCCGTCGGCGCCGCCGGAGGGCTGCTGGGCATCATCGGGCTTCTGCGTATCGTCGGGCTGGGTCACTGCGGGGTCGTCCGCCCTGTCGGCGGGCCTGTCCTTCTTGAACACATCCGTAAAGATGGCCAGCGCACCCAGCACCAGCGCCGCCGCCACGATCAGCAGCAGGATCCCCGGCACGGGACTTCTGCGGCGGCGATAGTGCCGTCCACTGTATCTCCGGCCGCTCACTTCACATACTCCTTGATGACGCTGCGGGCCGTGTCGGTGTCGGAGCTGACGCACAGCACCACGCAGGTGCCGTAGGTCTCAAAGATCGCGCTGTTGATGCGGTCCACCTCGGCGGGCAGATACCGCTCCATCTCGGTTTTCTGGCTGTCCAGAAACTCCTGCATGGACGCCCGCAGCGCCGCCGCGTCGTCGCCGCTCTTGCACTGGATGACGAACACCTCCTCGGCTGTGGAGCCGGAGGACATATAGGCCGCCGCCGTGCAGCCCTCGGGCAGCTGGAAGTAGTAGCCCAGCTCTTCGTCGGAAATGGCGGTCAGCTCGGATTCAAAGGATACCTTCTCCACCAGCGCCTTGGCCAGGCCCTGGGCGTCCACTGCGGTGTCCTTCTGCTGGCCGCAGGCGGTCAGTGCTGCCACGGACATCACGGCAAGCAGCATCGAAATGATACGTTTCATAAAAGCTCTCCTCAATCATTTTTCTCTGCGCAGGCCCCTTGCCTGCGGCGGGAAGGGCAGACTTTCCCGACTACGTATTATAGTACAAACCGCCCCAAAGGAAAAGTGCCAAATTGTAACAAAGCAGTTAATTTTCCGGAAAGACTTTTGGCGCTCCCCCGTCCCGGGCTCCGCCCCGTTCCGGCGCAGGCTGCCCGTCCGCGCCGATACGGAACGCCCGCTCAGATGTAGAATTCCGTCCGCCGCAGGCCGGTGTACGGCCTGCTCTCCCGTATCCTGCGGGATGCCGCCATGTCCACGTCTGCGTACAGCAGCTCCTCGGCGTCGCCGGCTCTGGCCAGTACCTGCCCGTTGGCATCCACCACGATGGACTCGCCGGAGAATGCCATCTCCCCCTCGCAGCCCACACGGTTGCACATGGCGATGGCCGCGCTGTTGTGGAACGCCTGCACCCGCAGCTCCCACTCGAACATCTCCGCCGGCTCCGCCTTGGTGTTCACCGTAGGGATCAGGATAAGGTCCGCCCCCATCAGTGCCTCCGTCCGGATACTCTCGGGATAGTGCCGGTCGAAGCACACCACGATGCCGATCCTCCCCCAGGGCGTGTCGAACACGCGGAAGCCGTCGTCCGACGGGGTGTAGTAGTCCTGCTCATAGAACTGGCAAGCCTGCGCGATGTGTACCATCTTCTGAATGCCCGCGATCTGCCCGTCCGCCCCGATGAGCAGACTTGCGTCATACGCCTTTCCGTTCTCCTCCAGATAGACGTTGGGCGATGCCCAGATGTTCCACTCTCTGCTGGCCTTCCGGAACGCCTGCACCTCCGGCGACTCCAGCCCCAGCCGGTACCTCCGCACATCCTGCCCCTGATACTGCGGGAAAAACTCCGTCAGCTGCACCTCCGGAAACAGGATCAGGTCAGCCCCATGCTCCGCGGCCTCCCGCATCCATTCGATGCTCTGATTCAGGTTGGCCTCCACGCTCCCCTGATTTTTCATCTGCGCCAGCGCGATACGCATCCGTCATCCCTCGCTTTCTGCGCCCTATCTTACCACATCCCCTCTCCCACGGCAAGACTGCCCCCTTTACAAATACCTGTTTTTTGTTATAATAGTACTATCTATCCACAAGGGCAAGCGTGCCTGTCTGCGCGTCTTTCCGGTGCTTTTTGCCCTTTTCGCCTTGGCGGGCGCGCGCCCGCCTGCGGCTCAAAAGCCAACGATCCCTCGAATATCCATCGCCGACAGGTGCAAAGCAGTTTTGCCGGAGCAGAAATGTGTCCAAACAAGAAAAGGCCCGCAGGGAATACTCACGTATTGCCCAAGGACTTGACGCAGTGTGGGCGCATTTCTGCCCGTCAAAACCGCGTCTGCCCTTGTCGATAGATGGTAAGGCTAAGGAAATTTACAGCATAAGGAGATACGATATATGGCCGTTATTGAATATGACGAGTATAAGCAGAAGCTGCTGGCGCTGGAGCCCACGCTGGGCGAGCTGGAGAAGGCGCTGGGCATCCCCAAGGCCCGCGAGGAGCTGGCCGAGCTCCAGAAGGAGACGGAGCAGGACGGCTTCTGGAACGACCTGGAGCGCAGCCAGCAGGTGAGCCGTCAGGTCAAGCGTCTGGAGCACAAGATCAAAAAGCACGACAAGCTGGTGTCCGAGTGGGAGGACACTCTGACCCTCTGCGAAATGGCACAGGAGGAAGACGATCCCTCCCAGCTGGACGACGTGGTGGAGGGCTACAACACGTTGGAAAAGGAGATCAGCGAGCGCCGTCTGGCCGCCCTGCTGTCCGGCGAGTACGACGGCAACAACGCCATCCTCACCTTCCACGCCGGTGCCGGCGGCACCGAGGCGCAGGACTGGACCGAGATGCTCTACCGCATGTATACCCGCTGGGCCGAGCGCCACGGCTACACCTACCAGCTCATGGACTACGAGGCCGGCGACGAGGCGGGCATCAAGTCCGCCACCATCCTCATCGAGGGTGAGAACGCCTACGGCTACCTGAAAAGCGAGAACGGCGTCCACCGTCTGGTGCGCGTCAGCCCCTTCGACGCCAATGCCCGCCGCCAGACCAGCTTCGCCGCGCTGGAGGTCATGCCGGAGCTGGAGGATGACAGCGAGATCGAGATCCGGCCCGAGGACATTGAGATGCAGGCCTGCCGCTCCTCCGGCGCCGGCGGCCAGCACATCAACAAGACCTCCTCCGCCGTCCGCCTGACCCACCTGCCCACCGGTATCGTGGTGTTCTGCCAGACGGAGCGCAGCCAGTTCCAGAACCGCGACAACGCCATGAAGATGCTGCGGGCCAAGCTGGCGGAGCTGAAGCTGCAGCAGCACGCTGAGAAGATCAGCGACCTGAAGGGCGTCCAGATGAAGATCGAGTGGGGCAGCCAGATCCGCTCCTACGTGTTCATGCCCTACACCCTGGCCAAGGACACCCGCACCGGCTATGAGATGGGCAACATCCAGGCCGTGATGGACGGCGACATCGACGGCTTTATCAACGCCTACCTCACCGCCGCCGCCAACGGCGAGATCAAGAAGTAAGCTCCCTGCGCTTACGAACCTCTACCACCCAAAATCGCCCTGCGTATCCGCTACGCAGGGTGATTTTTCTGTCGTATTATACATTTTGTTGTCACCCTTTGGCAATTTCTTTCTGTTTCCATGGCAGCACCACCGGCCCCTCGCCGCTTGTCTCCACATACAGATCCTCGCACTTCTGCTGCGCTTCCGCCAGTAGCTGGACGGCCTGCTCCATGGCATCCATCGCCGCCAGATACATCGCTTTGTGATCTGCCATTTTAACACCCCCTGCTTCCATTGTAACACATTGTGACTATATCCACAATATAGATTTTTTTATTTTCTCCTATAATGGAAACAGCAGCAAGTGAGGGTGGTGAACGCCATTTTTGATTATCGTCCATTGTGGGATACCATGCGCAAAAATGGCGTGTCCCAGTACCAGCTTCTCAAGGGCGGCATCGACAACAAGACGCTGGATTCCTTGAAGAAGAACAAGAACATCACCATGGTCACGCTGGAAAAGCTCTGCCGCATCGTGGGCTGTACGCCCAATGACGTGGTCCGCTTCGAGGAATAAAACCGGATCACCCTGCGTATCCGCTACGCAGGGTGATTTTTCTGTCGTATTATACATTTTGTTGTCGATAACGGAACATTTCGCGCTCCGGCGCGACACCCTTTCGCCCACGGCGGTAGACCAGCGCACCTCCGCGCGGTACGCAGGAGCGGCAGTGACAAGAGGGCCGCACGCGATTCGTTGTACGACGATCCGCACTATCTTGGTTTTCGCGTGGTACACGGCCACGGTTTTCAGCGCACCCCAGCCGCGCAGGAAGTCTTGAAACCTGCGGTTTCAGGCAGCGTTTTTGGTCACTTTTGGGGCTGCGGCCAAAAGTGACCCGTGCCCGAGGGCACGGAACATCCCCTTCCGCTGCTGGAAGAAATGGCACCGCCGGAGGCATAACCCCGAATCCCCCCCATTCCCGCTGCCGCTCCCACGTTCCACAGGGGAAATTCCCCCGTTCGTTCTGTACAGTGATAGTGCTTTACACCTCTTGTGATTTTCCCGCCCGCACCCCGACGGACGCACCTACACTTGCCGGCGGCGGCAAGTGCGCGATTTGATAATCGCCACGGCGGTAGACCTGCGAACCTCCGCACGGTACGCAGGAGCGGCAGCGGCAAGAGGACCGCACGCGATTCGTTGTACGACGATCCGCACTATCTTGGTTTTCGCGTGGTACACGGCCACGGTTTTCAGCGCACCCCAGCCGCGCAGGAAGTCTTGAAACCTGCGGTTTCAGGCAGCGTTTTTGGTCACTTTTGGGGCTGCGGCCAAAAGTGACCCGTGCCCGAGGGCACGGAGCATCCCCTTCCGCTGCTGGAAGAAATGGCACCGCCGGAGGCAAAAGCTCAAGAAAGTGACCCGTCGGAGACACCCGCGCCCGCAGGCGCGGCCCCGCCGAAAATTGCATGAAAAGGACGCCTTCTGGCGTCCTTTTCAGCTGTTTATGTATATTTCCTCACATGCCCGCTGTGCTTCCTCCAGGAGAAATCTCACCCGCATAGGCACCCCCAATTCTCCGCATGCCCCCATATTTTCCTCCAAAAGCGTCAGCGCATCCTCCGTCGCCGCGAACAGTACGTGGTACATTTTCTGATAGTCAGCCATATATTTCCCCTTTCTTATCGAACGCGTTTTAGATATATTATGCGTTCACTTCGCCCATTATAGCATATGGCGTATCTAAAATAAACATAAAATTTGTTTATTATGGGGTGATTTTATGGCTATCAAAAGTCTTTCTATCCGCATTGATGACGCTGTGCTGGATAAACTGCACGTCGTAGCCGATTACGAGGGGCGCTCCGCCAACAGCCAGATCAATATCCTGATCCGCGACTGTATTGCCGCATACGAAAAGCAGCACGGTCCCATCGTTCTCCAGCCGCACACATAACCTCCCGCGGGTCCAGCAGCCCATTCTTCATTCTCCTGCCAAAGGAACATTTCGCGCTCCGGCGCGACATCCTTTCGCCCACGGCGGTAGACCAGCGCACCTCCGCACGGTACGCAGGAGCGGCAGCGGCAAGAGGACCGCACGCGATTCGTTGTACGACGATCCGCACTATCTTGGTTTTCGCGTGGTACACGGCCACGGTTTTCAGCGCACCCCAGCCGCGCAGGAAGTCTTGAAACCTGCGGTTTCAGGCAGCGTTTTTGGTCACTTTTGGGGCTGCGTCCAAAAGTGACCCGTGCCCGAGGGCATGGAACATCCCCTTCCGCTGCCGGAAGAAATGGAACCACCGGAGGCATAAAAAAATCAGGACCGCTTTCGCGGTCCTGATCTTTTTATGTACCTTCAGTCGTGCTTCAGCACTTCTCAAACACCACAGCGGTACCCATGCCGCCGCCGATGCACAGGGTCGCCAGACCCTTCTTGGCCTCGGGACGCTTCTGCATCTCGTGCAGCAGGGTGACGATGATGCGCGCGCCGGAAGCACCCACGGGGTGGCCCAGAGCGATAGCGCCGCCGTTGACGTTGACCTTGCTCATGTCAAAGTGCAGCTCGCGGGCCACGGCGATGGACTGAGCGGCAAAGGCCTCGTTGGCCTCCACCAGGTCCATGTCCTCGATGGTCAGGCCGGCCTTCTTCAGAGCCTGACGGGTAGCGGGCACGGGGCCCACGCCCATGATCTTGGGATCCACGCCGCCCTGGCCCCAGCCGATGAGCTTGGCCATGGGCTTCAGACCGTACTTCTCCACAGCCTCGCCGGAGGCCAGCACGATGGCGGCAGCGCCGTCGTTGATGCCGGAGGCGTTGGCGGCGGTGACACGCTGGGTGCCCTTGTCGGCAGCATCCTGTGCGCCGGTGACCTCAAAGGTGTGTACCACCTGCGGATTGGGGGACTCGGGACCCACGGGGAACGCACCCTTCAGCTTGGCGATGCTGTCGGCGGTGACGCCTTCCTTCACGTACTCGTCGCGCTTGAACTCCACGATCTCCTTCTTCACCTTCACGGGGACGGCCACGATCTCATCGTCGAAGCGGCCGGAATCCCGGGCGGCGCAGGCCTTCTGCTGGGAGGCGGCGGCGAACTCGTCCTGCTCGCGGCGGGTAATGCCCCAGATGTCGTTGATATTCTCGGCGGTGGTGCCCATGTGATAGTTGTTATAGGCGTCCCACAGACCGTCCTTGATCATGGTGTCCACCAGCTTCTTGTCGCCCATACGAGCGCCCCAGCGGGCGTCCATGGAGGCATAGGGAGCGGCGCTCATGTTCTCGGTGCCGCCGCAGACCACGATGTCGGAATCACCGGCCAGGATGGAGCGTGCGCCCTCGATGACGGACTTCATGCCGGAGCCGCAGACCATGCCGACGGTATAGGCAGGCACGGAGTAGGGGATACCGGCCTTAATGGAAACCTGACGCGCCACATTCTGGCCCTGTGCCGCAGTCAGGATGCAGCCGAACATCAGCTCATCCACGTTCTCGGGAGCAACGTTGGCACGCTTCAGGGCCTCCTTGACCACGATCGCGCCCATCTCGGCGGCAGGAGTGTTCTTCAGGGAGCCGCCAAAGGAACCGATAGCGGTTCTGCAGCAGTTGACAACATACAGGTCTTTCATGAAAAGTTACCTCCTATAAAATTTAAGCTTATTATACAGCATCGGATAACGGATGTCTACGGCTATGATAGTCAACTTTTTAACAATAGTCAACCACCAAATGCAACTTTGTTAAAAAATCGTCAAAAGGTCCATTTAAGCCCCTGCCCTTTCCGTCATTTTGACGGACACATGGCTCACTGCTGAGCCTGTGCAGGCTCCTGCGCCGCCTCACTGCGCAGAGCCACCAGCTTCTCATAGAACGCGCCGGTGTCGATGGTGCTGTACAGGTCCTCATTGAACACCACGTTGGCGGTGGCTCTCCGGTCCGCCAGCAGGCTGCTGAAATAGGCGGGCAGCACGGCGGACAGATCGGTGTCCTCCTTCAGGAAGATGTAGTATCCCTCGTCCAGAGCCACCACGCCGGTAAGCTCACCGGTCTGGAGGGCCAGCGCCTGCTCACTGAGCGCGTCACCCTCTGCGGCGGCGAAGGTGATGCTGTCCTGCTGGTCCACCTCCCGCTCCTGACAGATGGCGGTGTGCTCGGCCAGCTTGTCCTCGGCCTCCTGCAGGCGCTTCAAATAGCCGTTGGCCTCGTCCTCTGCGCCGTCACCGGCGGGTACGAACACCACGTGGCCGGTGAGATAGTTGTTGTCCGCAGCGTACTGCGCCAGCGCCGCGCCGTCGGGATACAGAGCGCTGCCCTCCGTGCAGAAGGCGTCCTGCAAACGCTGATAGAGATAGGCCGTCTCGCGGATGCGGTCATAGGCTTCCTCGCTGATACCCTGGATAGCCAGCTGCCGCTGATAGGCCTCCTCGCCGCCGTAGTACGTCACATACTCCAGCCGCTGGGCGTCCAGCGCCTCCTGATCCTCATCGGTCAGGGTGATGCCGGCCTCCTCGGCCCACGCCCGCACCACGCTGTACAGCTTCACCGTCTCCAGCGTATCGGTCTGGGCATAGTCGCCGTAGGTGATGCCGCTGGTAAGCTCCGCACTCCAGTCGATGTCCTGCACATAGGTGCTCAGGTACTCGCAGTCGTAGGCCAGCCAGTACAGGTACTCCTCGCAGGTGACGGCCTTGCCGTTCACCAGCAGCAGCTGTCCGTCGGGATGGAGCCCGCTGGCCTCGTACAGCAGGCCGTCGGTGCGGCTGCCCTTCTTCATACCGCCGGTGAGGGAGATGGCTCCTACCAGTGCCACGGACACCAGCACACCGGCGATCAAACGCACCCAGTTGTTTTTCATGGTTCATTTCCTCCTTCTTGGGGCTGCTGCCCCTGTAATTGTAATTCGTTCTGCTGCAAGCGCAGCTGCTCCACAAGGCCGCCAGCGGCGTCCAATGCGTCCTCCTTGGGCTGTAAAAACAGCGTCAGCTTCGGCGACGCCCCCGCCGCCAGCTGCAGCCGGTCGCGGTAGCCCGCCATGCCGCACACCGCCAGCAGCGCCGCCGGCTCGATGCGCATGTCGAAGCTGAAGATCAGCTGCCGCCCCTTCTGGGTGATATCGGTGATACCCGTCTCCATGGCCGCCGCGCGCAGCATGGCCACGTTCAGCAGCGCCGTCACCGGCTTGGGCACATCGCCGTAGCGGTCCAGCAGCTCGTCCATCAGATCAGCCTCGTCCGCCGGTGTCCGCAGGGCGGCGATACGGCGGTACAGATCCATCCGCTGCTCGGCGGCGGGCACGTACCCCTCGGGGATGTAGGCCGGCACCGTCAGGTCGGCGGAGCACTCCGTCCGCACCTCCGCGCCGCGCCCCTGCTGCTCCAGCACCGCGTCGTTCAGCAGCTTCAGGTACATGTCGTAGCCCACGGACATCATGTACCCCGACTGCTCCGGTCCCAGCAGATTGCCTGCGCCGCGGATCTCCAGATCCCGCATGGCGATCTTGAAGCCGGAGCCGAACTCCACATATTCCCGTATGGCGGTGAGCCGCTTGGCGGCCACCTCCGTCAGTACCTTCCCCACGCGGAACGTCAGATAGGCGTAGGCCCGGCGGTTGGACCGCCCGATGCGCCCGCGGATCTGATGGAGCTGGCTGAGCCCCATGCGGTCCGCGTCCTCGATGATAAGGGTATTGACGTTGGGGATATCGATGCCTGTCTCAATGATGGTGGTACACACCAGCACCTGGATGTCGCCCTGGGCCATGCGCCCCATGACGCGGCTCAGCTCGCCCTCGGCCATCTTGCCGTGGGCCGTCTCCACCACCACGCCGTCTCCCAGCAGCTGCCGCAGGCGGGAGGCGGTGGAGTCGATGCTCTCCACGCGGTTGTGCAGGTAGTATACCTGCCCGCCGCGGTCCAGCTCCCGCCGGATGGCCTCGCTCAGAATGCCCCAGTCGTGCTCCAGCACGTAGGTCTGCACCGGCTGCCGGTCCTGCGGCGGCTGCTCGATGGTGCTCATGTCCCGGATACCGCTGAGCGCCATGTTCAGCGTGCGGGGAATGGGCGTGGCGGACAGCGTCAGCGTATCCACCTGCCGCGCCCGTTCCCGCAGCTTTTCCTTGTGGGTCACGCCGAAGCGCTGCTCCTCGTCAATGATCAGCAGCCCCAGGTCCTTGAATTCCACATTTTTAGCCAGCAGCTTGTGGGTACCGATGAGCAGGTCCACCCTGCCCTCCTTCACTCTGGCCAGCACGTCCTTCACCTGCGCCGGCGTTCGGAAGCGGGACAGCACCTCCACCGTCACAGGGAAGGCGCGGAACCGGTCGATAGCCGTGGCATAGTGCTGCTGGGCCAGCACGGTGGTGGGCACCAGAATGGCCGCCTGCTTGCCGTCCAGAATGCACTTCATGGCCGCCCGCAGCGCCACCTCCGTCTTGCCGTAGCCCACGTCGCCGCACAGCAGCCGGTCCATGGGCGACGGCTTCTCCATATCCCGCTTGATGTCGCAGATAGCCGCCAGCTGGTCCTCCGTCTCCGTGTAGGGAAACGAGTCCTCAAACTCCTGCTGCCACGGAGAGTCCGGTGAAAACGCGAAGCCCGCCTGCCGCTGCCGCTGGGCGTAGAGCTTGATGAGTCCCTCCGCCAGATCTCTGGCCGCCGCCTTGGCCCGCCGCGTGGTCTTGGCCCACTGGTCGCCGGACAGCTTGTTCAGTCTGGTCTTTTCCGCCGCCTCGTCGCCGCCGCCGATGTACTTGCTCACCAGATCCAGCGATGTGGCCGGCACATACAGGCAGTCGCTGCCTGCATAGTTGATTTTGATATAGTCCTTCTCGATACCGTCCACCGGCAGCCGGATCATACCGGCGAACCGGCCGATGCCGTGGTGTACGTGTACCACCAGATCCCCCACCGTCAGATCGGTGTAGGACTGGAGCTTCTGCCGGTTGTCCGCCTTGGCGGCACGGGGCTTTTTCCGGCTGCCGGACAGGGCCTGGGTCAGCTGCCCCTCCGTCAGCACCGCCAGCTTCAGCGCCGGCCACTCGCTGCCCGCGCTGAGCGCGCCCACGGTGATGCACACCTGCCCCCGCTGAGGCATGGCCGCGCCGTCCAGCGCCAGCGCCGCGGGGATCTTCTTCTCCCGCAGCAGCTGCTGCATGTTCCGCGCCCGCACCTCGCCGCCGCACAGCACCAGCACGCCGTAGCCCGTGGTGAGATAGTGTACGATGTCTGCCGCCGCCGTCTCCAGACTGCCGCCATAGCTGGCCAGCTGCTTGGCAGGGATGTCCAGCAGCAGCTGCGGCGCCGTCAGATACCGGCTGGTAGGCAGGCTCTCCATCTGGCACACGGGAAATTTTTCCAGCTCCGCCGCCGTCTCGTTCTCCGTCAGCGTCAGCCGCCCGAAGGCGCCGGCCATCAGCCCCGCCTCCATGGACGCCGTCACGTCCTGCTTCACCTGCCACACAAAGGCTTTCAGCGCCTCCTGTACCCGTCCCGCCTCACTGACGCAGATCAGGCATTCCTCCGGCAGATAGTCGAAGGCCGTGGCCGCATCGGGATACACCGCCGCCAGATACCGGTCGCCGCCCGGGGGCGTCACCCCCTGCCGCAGAGCCGCCGCGTCCTCCTCCAGCCGCTGCCGCAGGGCCGCGGCGTTCTCCTTCTTTGCCAGCCGCTTGACCGCCGCGTCCATCCGCCGGGCGGCGCTCTCCGCCGTGTCCGCATCATGGAACGGCAGCACCTCTCCCGCCGGCAGCACCGTGAACGCCTGCCGGTTCTCCACGCGGCGCTGGGTGGACACATCGAAGTCGCCCATGCTGTCCAACTCGTCGTCGAAGAACTCACAGCGCACCGGCCGCTCCGGCCCCGGTGAGAAGATGTCCAGAATACCGCCCCGCAGGGCAAACTGCCCCGCGCCCTCCACCTGCTGGGAGCGCACATAGCCCGCGGCGGTGAGCTGTGCCGTCAGCGCCGTCACGTCGTATTGCTGCCCCACCTCCAGCGTGAAGGCGGTCTGCCGCAGCACCTCCGGCGGCACGCATAGCTGGGCCATGGCCGCCGCCGTGGCCACCATTACGCGGGGCGCTTCCTGCGCCAGCCGGTACAGGGCCCACAGCCGCCGGTACTCCCACTGGCGGCTGTACGCCGCCGCAGGCCGCAGCTGCCATTCCCGAGCCGGCAGCACCACCGGCTCCTGACCGGTAAGGGCCCGCAGATCAGCGGACTGCCGGGCGCACTCCTGTTCGTCGGCGCACAGCATCAGCAGCGGCCTGCCGGTCTGCTCCGCCGCAGCCGCCGCGATGGCCGCCCGCTGCACGGGGGAGAGCCCCGTCACCACGCTGTGCTTTTCGCGGCCATTGATGCCCGCTGTCAGCTCCTGCACCTGCGGCAGCGTCAGCAGCTGCCGGATGAATCCTTCCATCGCTCTCCCCTCCTTGTCGTTTTTTGGTGGTAATATTCTGCTGTTTTGTCGTGATATTCTACTGTTTTTATGCGATTGCTATTTTCCGGTTATTTTCAAAGGAATGCTTCGCGCTCCGGCGCGGCTCGTGGATATATCTGTTCGTTTGCTGATGTTCTCAAATTTGCTGACGGCCCCGCTCTCGCTCCCGTAGGGGCCGGCGTCCCCGGCAGCCCACATCGACGCACCGCCAAATACCGGCGCACTTTCGCCTAACCCTTTGTAGGGGCCGGCGTCCTCGACGGCCCGTTCGTTTTTCCTCCATGTCACCAACAGGGAGAGTTCCGCGCCCGCGGGCGCGGGTCACTTTTGGCCGCAGCCCCAAAAGTGACCAAAAACGCTGCTTGAAACCGCAGGTTTCAAGACTTCCTGCGCGGTTGGGGTACGTCAAAAACCTGTCGCCGCGTACCCCGCGGAAACCCAAATGCTGCACATCGTCGTACAACGAATCGCTTACGATCCTCTTATCGCTGCCGCTCCCACGTTCCACACGGTAGTGCGCTGCTCCGTTGCTGCGCAACGGCGGTTTTTGCGATGCTTCGTGGTTTTTATATTGTTTGTAATGCCTCCGCGGGTCGCTCCTGCACGGCTCGTGGATATATCTGTTCGTTTGCTGATGTTCTCAAATTTGCTGACGGCCC
>ENA-UOJK01001378-UOJK01001378.1-human-gut-metagenome-genome-assembly--contig:-C116-NODE-1378-length-16427-cov-27.498229_pt1 | contig 16427 bp, 18 predicted proteins | sample MGYA00242348_ERZ723895 | MGnify/ENA metagenome assembly ERZ723895
CAATCTTCTCCTAATATGCCAATCATGCTTGAATTGTCAAACAAGCCCGAAAGGTTTTGTCGCAAAATATCCGCTTTTGGATTTTGTGAATAAGCTATTCCATAAATCCAAAAGAGTAGAAAAATGCTAATGTGATATATTTTCTGTGTCATATTTTGCACTATTGTTTATAATGGCTGACAAGGAGCTGCGTTAGCAGCTAACTTGGCTTGTTACCAATATAATTTACAGGGAAACAGATAGCCATTTTTGCTTCCATGAAGAATATCTTTTCTTAGAATCTAAAAGCCATTTGCCTTTTTTAAACAAGAATATGTATTGCTTCTTTTCCTGCATAGGCACTTCTCTGTATGTGTGAACTACAATTCTGTCCTTTCCTTCTTCTACGATATCGGTTATTTTCTCTTCATTAATATCATATTCATAAGAACCTTCATTGCCATAAGATATAGTAGTAGGTCTGCTATTCTTGCGTTCACGAGAAGTGCAGTAGGTCAAAAAGATTTTTGATACCAATTCTTTTTGCTTGTTAAACTGTTCTTCAAATGAAAGTTCACTCTGCTTTGCAATATCATTACACATTACTTCCCACTCGTGCATATTCTGCATGAATTGAAGCAATAAATTCTGTATAGTTTCTTTTAGTTCTGTTTCCATATCTGTTCTATATTATTGGTAATGGCTAAGCGGGGAACGCCATTAGGCGTTATCACGCTTCGTTAGTAACTTATTTAATCTCCAGTAATTCTTATCTTAGATATATTTTGCTGATTTATACAATTCACTATTCGCTCAATCTCCTTACTATAAGGAGATTTTTTTCTAATTTCTTTTAGTTCCTCAATGAAAGAGGATATTTCTATACCTGAAAGTTGTATGTTCGTTTTATAGTAATCTTGTACACGGAATATAGTCCGAAATCGTCCTTTATCTAAATTTGCAAGATTGAACAACCAATAATGTAAGTCTTCACTAATTTCAGACTTATTCGTACATATTCCGTCATTGTTATAAATCAAAATGTCTAAGCCCATATAAGAATTGCTAAATTGTTACTAATGGTTAGCAGGGAACGGCTTGTCCGTTATCCTGCGTTGTTAGCGAAATTATTTTATCCACTCACAGAAACTAAGTCAGATACAGCTTTCTTCTTTCAATTATTTTTCTTAGCCATTGAGGGGTGTATTCTTTACTTCGTGGATAATCCTCAAATGCTCCAATAAGCCAATCGGGATTATTGAATATGTCGGAAATGGATGTTATATCATCGTAATTAAAGGATATATCATAAGAATTGCCTTTTTCTATTGTTATACAGCATTGCATCCATGCTCCTTCTTTGGGGGCTTGTAGATACATATCTTTGTGGATATGAAACAGACTGTTATGAATAAGATTTTCTATACTTTGGCAGAGTGTTATTTTCTGAACTTCTTCTTCCCGACAACAAGTAATGTTCATATAAGAAGCAGAAATGAATGTATAGCTTAATACAATTTTATTCCAGTCTTTCGTTTGCTTGTCCGTTGCTTCTATCAGCGCATGTACCAGTTGTTGTATTTGATTTGACACATTTTCAATCTGCCAACTTTGTGTACGTTTGGGAATAGAAATCTGATTTTGCGACTTTTTAGGTGTTGGTTTTATCATTGTATATGGTGTATTCGATTTTTCACACATACTAAGAACCATATCAAGATACCACAACCAATATTCCTTGCGTTTCTCCGCATTACCTATTTCCATGAAAGGATTGCTGCCCGAATAGGCTATTGAGCATATAAAATCCGCATTCCAGCTTTCAAAGTCGAAAGCATTATCATCTTCACCGTTATAATCCTCTATCTCTAATATGGAAGCTGCATCATTCCGAATAGCATATCCTAAAGCGATGATTGCCCACCCTGCCATATCTTCGCAACTCTCAATGGATTGTTCCGCATAATTGCATAACCGTTCCCCCGAAACCGATATGCTTTCGGCAGTGCCCTTATTCTTGTAGAGATAACTATCTATTTCGGACAAGACACTGTATAATGGGTTTTCAGTGTCATATTCCTTTGGAAAGCAAGAACAGACTTTCTTACAACACTCGCATAATACTTTTTGTACTATACATATATCGCTTATTTGTTTCATCAAATCAACACGATAGGGCAAAGGCAAATGCCCCATACTGTTTTGATTGATTATTTCTTTCAGTTTTTCTACTTGCTGTATCATACTGGTTTCTGTTTTCGCTAATGGCTTGACGGGGAACGGCGTTAGTCCGTTATCCCGGCTTGTTATGAACTTACTTTACCACTTGTGCCTTTTTATAATTTGCATAGCGAGCATTTAGAGTGTCCCGCCATTCTTGGCTTGGGCAAGAGTTTATTAACTGAATATACTTATTCTCATCATCAACGCAAACAGACTCTACAAGTTTTAATAAACTCCACTGCAAATCATAAAAAGCATTTTCAGGAAAGATTTGTACCAACACCATAGCTTCATCAAATGATATGGGAAGTTGTATTTGTTCTAATAAGGCATCATAAGTATTTACTAATTCATCAATACTCTCTGTATCATTGATGCTTTCATTAGGCATACGACCCAAATCTTTTAACTGTAAAATTTCATTTCTCATATCGTGTACTCTAATTGTTCATAATGACTAAGCGGGGAACGCTGTCAAGCGTTATCCCGGTTTGTTAATAACTTTTTTCTTCTCAATAGATGCGAAACTCCAATTGCCAAGAGCAGATAGGTAACCAGCAAACCTTGATAAAACCAATACTTATGAAATTTGCCTATGTCTGCTAAAAAAATCTTTTCGCTTGAACCTTGATGAACCACGAATCTATATTCATCACAAAACAAATAATATTCAAAACTCATTAGGTAGGCAAGTGCCAATATAGATAAGGCGATTAGGCGTGATATTTTATGATGTAGCCACAAATCGCTTCCGATAAATAGCACTGAAAAGACAGCCCAATACATAGATGCAAGCGAAAAATGCCACCCTGTTCCGTATAAGGGACTTATAATACCGACACCTGCATAAAGCGTACTTACCAATAGTAAGTAATACAATATTATTTTTATAATTTTCATGTTTCGCACTATTGTTATTAATGGTTAGAAAGGAGCATCGTCAGATGCTATCTTTCGTTGTTACCGATGTTTTCTTTATACCTTTGCACCGATATTAATCCAGATTGCTGGTTTTCAAACCATTTTCTCACAGGCTCTATTATTTCTTTTTCCACATTACTTATATTCCTGAAATCTTTTGCAAACCGTTCTTTTGAATCATCGCCATTTATAGCTTTATATTTTTCAGTAAGAGGTAATAATACATCATAAATCCATTTTTCCCTATTGCAGAGAAACGCCATTATAACTCCCGTAATGAATGGCTCGTGAAATCCTAACAATAAGTCAGCATTATCAAAATTATCCAATATAAAGTTATAATTGATAGTCAATCCTTTAGCAATCGGAAAATAGTATTGATTAATCAGATTGGAAACTATCTCAATTTGTTCTTCATTTCCAACAGTATCTTTAAACCACAATTTCTCTATATATTCATCAGGAAACAAGATAGAACTTCCCATAAAAATTACAGGAAATTTCACAGAAGATATTGCCCCTGATTTATTTTTAATATCGAATATTTCGTTATTACTTACTATCAGAGATAAATGTATATTATACATTCCTTTTATTCCGTGGCTTGGTGTATCAAACATTAATTTAAATTCTTTATCATCTTGAACTTTATAATTGCTTATGCCTGCTTTTTGGCTTATAATCGTACCCCAATGGGGTTGATTTGCTTTCAACCATTTGCCTAACTCTTTTATAAATGCTTTTTTATCCATTGTTATACGTTCTATTTGCTTTATCGGTAATGGCAAGAAAGGAACGCCGTTTAGGTGTTATCTTTCCTTGTTATGAACTTCTTCCAAATATTCTTCTATGCTAAAAACGTGAGTATCATTATCGCATCGCTCTAAATTTTCGTTGCTGTCGTTATCTACTTTTCGGAAAGCAAATAGATAAGCATAATTTCTATTGCCGTTTTCTATGTCTGTTTTCGGGTAGGGGTGCTTTCGTTTCAACCCGTAAATGTCAAAGCGATAATCACCTTTGGGCATTTGTATTTCATCCGAATGGTAAAACGAATGTGGATTATCATTTATATCAAATACTTCTCCCATAAACACACACTGACTTTTAGCTATCAAATCACGGTGTTCTTCAAAAAACTCAAAGGAAGAAAAGCAAAGTTTATCATCTGTTCCGATTGTTATGAACCAATCTTCATAGCGGAAAACTTCTTCCCATTCTGCCGGAATGTTGATACTTTCTTCCGTTGTAATAAGAATAGGATAACGATATGCTGGTATTTGATAAATAGGCAATGCTATTCCTTTGGCAATCATTTCCAAAAACATATCCTTATGCTTATCAAGATACGACAGCATTTTCTTTGCCCGGCATTTCTTCTCCTGCATCCATCTATTGAATGTGTCGGGTGAATATATAAATAGTCCATAACCGAAAGCATAAATGTTATTTAGTTCTTTTATACTCATATTTTTGCGCTTTAATTGTTCATAATGGTTTGCAGCTTGCCGCCGTTAGGCGGAACAGGTGCATGTTATAAGCTAAATTTCGTATTCAATCTTGTAATCTTCATATACATTGAATACCGTTTCACAATCAGATAAAATACTTTCAAGTAAAGGTTTGACTTCACTATTCCAATCTAACTTACCCAAACCTGCACCTATTTTCGGGAGCGACACAGTTTGGATACCTCTGCTTTCGCACACTTTTTTCAAGCGTTTCAAACCTTTATTCAGATAGGTAAGTTCCGCATGATACATATCGGGTTGTGTAGCGATGTAAATTATACCCGGAGAGAAACCTTTGATTTCTCCTATGAACACATCGCCAGCTTGAAACTTAGTGTTTCGTGTGTACTTCTTAAAGAGCTTTTGGATTTCAGGGAATTGACTTGACAGCTTAAAGGCAAGCCCAGTTCCTAATCCTTCTTGTGAGCCAATAGCTACACCTTGTGCTATGTACTCATCTTTACTCTGTAATATATCTCCCGAAATGTATTTTATCATATTGTTTCCGTTTTTCAGTTGCTTATAATTTTTCGATAAACGCACCTTATGGTGCAGTTCCTATTCACTATTAAATCATTGCCTAATCATCATCCAAACAATCCAGCGGATTGGGGATTTTTGCTTTATAGGCGTTCGATACGTGCAGATAAATTGCCGTTGTTTTTATATCGGTATGTCCCATAAGTTCCTGTATGGTTCTTAGGTCTGTCCCTTGTTCCAGCAGGTGGGTGGCGAACGTGTGCCGGAGCATGTGCAGGTGTACCCGATGCTTTATTCCGGCTTTCCTTGCCGCTTCTTTCAATATCTTAACCAATGCGCTGGGCGAGTATTGTTCGCCTGCCTGTTCGCCCTCAAAAAGCCATTTTTGCGGTCTGTATTCCCGGTAGTAAGCCCTTAGTTCGTTGAGCAGCTTTTCCGACAGTAGGGAATACCTGCACTTCTTGCCTTTTCCGGCAATCCTGATTAGCATCCGTTCGCTGATGATGTCTTGGGGTGTCAGGTTCAGAAGTTCGCTTCGGCGTAGTCCGGCAGAGTAAATAAGAGAAATCATGCACCTGTGTTTCCGATTGGATAACTGTGCAAAGATGCTTTTCATTTCTTCCCGGCTTAATACTTCGGGCAATGCCTTGTACTCTTTTGCACGGGCTATCCCGCCATAATATTGCCGCTTGCCTTTCCGGACTTTCTCGTAATAGAACTTGATAGCGTTGATGCGCATGTTCTGCTGGGTGGCGGATATGTGCTTTTCCTTTACCATGTGGAGCATATAGCTGTTTATGTCCTCGACCGTCAGCAGGTCAAGGTCTTGCCCCTTGTGGTATTCCATAAAGTCGCTGAAATAGATTTTATAGGCTTTTATGGTGGAAAGGCTGTACCGCTTCTGTTCCAGCAGTTCGAGGTAGCCTCTCGGCAGTATGTATTCCCTTTTAGGTTTGGGATGCCGCACGTAAACCCGGCTGTAATCAATATAGGCGTGGGGCGAATAGCGGTCGTAGAAATCCGGCAGGCTGAAAGCGGCTGACGCCATGTATGCAGAGCCGTTGCCAGCCATTTCTATGCCCGTATCTTGGGCGAGCAGCAGGGCGACAGCCTGACTGTTTACATACTCTATCCGTATGTAGTCCGCACCGTTTCTTTCTTCCTTGTACAGAACGATGCTTCCTCTCTGTTTCTGAACCTTATCCATGTCGCTGAATTTTGCTTCGCTCCAAAGATAAGATAAAAATATCACTTTTTGAACATCTGTTCAAAAACAATAGAGGTTAAAAAAACAAAAGAGTATCAGGCTTTAAGCAGCGAATAGATATGGCGAAAATTTTCTGCCAGTTCGTCCACGTTCAGACCGTTCAGAAATGCTTGTTCGTATGACAGTCCTAAAAACATTTGCCGGAACAAGATAGCCGTTTTCTTCACGTCCGTGTTGCTCCTGATTTCCCCGCTTTCTTTTGCCTTCTGTATGACTTTCTCCCATAGGTCATAGTCTTGTCGGTAGATTTTCTCAATTTTCTGCCTGATGCCCGGATAGTACATGCGCACTTGCGACAGGAAATGAAAGTAGTAGAAGTTAGGACTACAATCATGCGGGCTGCTATTATCGCCAATCAGTTCAACAATCCTTTTCATGGAAGCGGCTACTCCCGCCACGTATTGCCCGATGAACTCCGCCAACGTATCGGCAGGAGCGGCAAACTTGTTTTCCGGTTCGTGCATTTGCAACACGTATTTGTCCGCCACAGCCATGAATAAATCCAACTTGTGCGGAAAATAATAAACGATACCCGTTTTTGTCACCCCGCAGGCTTTGGCAAGCGTGATGATGCTTGCTTTCTCGTAGTTCATTCTGACAAATACGCCGAACGCTTTATCTATTACTTCTTCACGGTTAGTTATTATCATACACGTTTGTTTTTAATCGGTTACGAAGATACGGATTTTGTTTTAAGCATTTGTACCCCAGTGCTTTTTTTTAGTGCAAGGTGCAAGTATATATTTATATATATAGCTTGCACCTTGCACTAATCGCAGAAGATTTATTATCAATGATTTGCGTATTTCAAAAGAAAGACTTATCTTTGAACCCGAAAGTTAGGCAGACAAACAGCGGTCAAAGTTGGACAAGCCCAACATCTAAAAATCGTTACTGTTTCGTTACCTATTTGAAATTTTGAAAGCGAAGTAGCTGAAATATAAGCGGTTAGAGTTGTGGGTTCAAAACCCTGTCTTTCCGCCAAAGTACTACGAATCGACAGTAAGAGGGGCTATTCAGCAGCCCCTCTTATCTTTTGGTTGTGATTGTCACCCGTTTTTGGATGCAGCTATCGCTCGCTCAGCTCCTTATAGCGTTCCAGCCGCAGTTCGCAGTAGTTTTCGATTATTTCGGCCGCCTTTTGAACACGATCCATGTGCATCTCCAACTCCTGCGGAGCCATGTAAAACTCGGCGCTGTAAGGTGTTTTCATCAGTATTTGTTTCAGACACGGCAGCGTAAAGATGTTTTCAATATGGTTGTCGTCGAATACCAGCATTAGCTTCGTTGAAAGTGTCCGCATCCGGTCGTGCATCACCACCGGATCGTGGATGTCGAACTCCATCCCGTGATAGACGTAATAGAGCGTATGGTAGAAATAGACTACGGCCTGCGCCGTGAACTGCGCCGCCAGACGCACGTTGCGGCTCTCGACAAACGCATCCTGCGCCTGTTCCAATAGGTCGTTGCCCAGCGTGCGGAAGGTGTCGAAATGGAATCTGGCATCGGCGTAGGACGCGGCGAAATTGCAGGGGTGCTTCGGGCGGCGGAAATGGTGGCGGTCGCTGCAATAGAGTAACTCACCCTCGCTGCGGGCGAAGTAGAGGAACGGCGTCCAATTCGATTCGACATAGTTCAGCGGCAGGATATAGAGATTGATGTAGGTGATCTTGCGGTGGCGGTAGGGCATGCGGTACCGCAGGATGCGTTTGGCCCGAATCCAATCGTATTCGGGTGTTTCGCGCACGACCATCAATAGGTCGTAAGCCATCGCGTCGCTGTGGGGCGTGCCGCCGACCAGTTTGCCGAAAAGCAGGATGTATTCGGGGTCGAAATAGCCGTCGGTCAGGTGGAGGACAATCTGCGCCGCTTCATTGGGGTCGTAAAGTTGTCCGGCGGGGGCGGGGTGATCGGGTTGAGGTTCAGGGACAGATTGTTCCGGAGTGGTGGCGGGCTGTTCTGAGGCGGATTGCGCGTTCGGTTGTCCCGGAACGAGTTGTTGTCCGGGCTGAACGGTTGCGGACGTTTCGGGGACTATGGGTTGCGCAGGATTTTCGTGCGCGGGATTTTGATTCGTTTCCATTTTTGTTCGATTTTTTTAGATTGCAGACGAAGCCTGCGGGGTTTGAAAACATGCGCAGCGTGTTTGCAGACCTCCGCCGGGGACGGCTTCGGTCTGCCGCTGCCGATGGCAGCGAATACGATGGGCATAAAAAGGGCTGTCCTTATCGTGCGACGAGGCACAACAAAGAGAATAACAATTTGGTTAGCAGTCGTTTGCTAATCGGGTGGGGGCCGAAACGAGTGGTTGCACGGCGGAAACCGCCTGCGGCTGGCCTTGCGGCATGTCGGCGTCGAAACGCGGACGGAATGTATGGTTCGCATAAAACAAAAAAAGGTGCGCAGCTGCGAACCATACATCCCCCTGTTACAGGCTCAATAGAGTGCCATTCGCGGGATTGCTCCCCAACGGCTCTGCGCATACCTTTTTTTTGTGGTGGCCCTACTGAGCACCATAATAACAGGTTTACTAACATATGATTCGCAGGGGCAAAGATAGAAAAAATATTTTATCTGCTATAATGTTATTTTACAATGGAATATTTTATTATCTTTATTCAACCTCAAAAAATTATGAATATGCCACTACCAACTGTTAATGCCCGAAAATTATCCTTTAAGAATAATGAATATGTATGCTGGATCGATATTATGGGAACCCGTAATATTATGTCTGAATCTGTTTCAAAAGCTGCAAATTCTATATTTAAACTCCATTCTTGTGTTATGGATTGTATAGATGAAGATGGAGATGCGACTTTCTATCCACTAATGGATGGTGTATTCATTACCTCTCCTAATTACGGAAAAATTTTCCTTATCATAGATAAACTTTTTTCTCGATTTGCAGATATTTTCCTTACGACACCAAATCATGAACATTTATTTGTTGTAAAGGGGTCATTGTCGTATGGTCCGATTATGCATGGATGTGATATTACTGATGAAATGTGTGAGATGATGGTGTGTAATGATACATACAAACAATTTATACTACTCGGCTTACCGATGATTCAGGCATATAACGTAGAGGCAACAGCTCCTCCGTTTGGTATTTTCATTCATGAATCGGCTCGAAAATATAAGGGACTTCAAGGTCGATATTATGGATGGAAGTATCGTGATGACGAATTTAATCTTCTTCCGAATCAAGAGGAAGTTAAACAAAAGTTGATGAATAAAGTAATCGAGTATTTTAATTGGTGTGAACAGTACTGTAACTATCTAGAAATGGATGAAAATAAAATTGCTAAATATAAAAAATTAGCAAAAGAATATTTTAATAGATTGAAATATATAAAAGAGTAACAATAATTTCTTAGTTTTATCCTAACCAAATGTAACACAACAGGGTGAAACAATGCAAATCGGCTGTGGGCTATTCGGTGTACTCATATTGAAGTCGAAACACAACAGACTGATATACGGATGATTCAGGGAATGATTCTGTTCCTTCTCTTTCCGCCAAGGAAGAGTGCAACATTTAGGTTGCACTCTTTTTTATATGTTTCAATTCGGAGGGGGGGGGTGAAACAAGCCCCGATTTTTCGGGGCTTGTTCTATTGTGGTTATTTGCGTTTCTTGCCTTTGGCAGCGATTCGCTGGGCGGCCGTGACGGTCCGTTTGGGTGTCTTGCGGACGCTTTTGGCGCCCTTGCCTTTGCCGTTCTCGTCGCGGCCCCATGCCGTGCCGTCGTCGAATTTCATGAAGGCCGACCAGTCGAAGCCTTCGTTCGACATTTTGCTGAAATCGGGGATTTCCGGACGGGGTTCGGTTTGGATCTTGGTTTTGAGCTTGCGGCGCGGCGCGGCGGATTCGTCGCCGGCGGCCGGGGCGGTTTGTGCCGGGGCGGCCGGTTTCTCCCTGCGGACGGATTTTTTCGGGGCCGGGGCGTATTCCTCTCCGCCGGCGTCGGCCGTTTTCGCGCGCCGGGGTTTGCGGGCTGCGGCTTCCTCGCCGTCGCGGGCGATTTCGGCTATCGGCCGGCGGCCCCGGTTCAGGCGGTTGAGCTTGCGGACGATCTCTTCGGCATCGTGGAACGGCACGCTCACGAACGAGAAGTTGTCCGAGATCTGGACGTCGTTGATGTATTTGTCGCGCAGGCCGCACTTGAACTTGAGCATATCGACCAGCTTGCGCGCCGTGTAGCCGTCGCGTCTGCCCACGGCGAGGAACAGCCGCGCCGTGCCTTTGCGGTCCACCGAGAACGAACGGATTTCGGGGTAGTTGCTCTGGTCGAGTTCGCTGCGGAACGCCAGACGCAATAGGGCGCCCAGCGCCACGTCGGGCGTGTATTCGGCCAGCAGTTCTTCGGCGAACTCCCGGTATCCGTCGTAACTTTCGTTTTCGACGATCTCCTGCATCTCATCCTTGATCTTCAGCCGTTTCATCTCGACGATGTCCTGCGGCGAGGGGAGGGTTTCGCGCTTGATCTCGACCTTGATGTCGCGCATCAGGTTGTTCAGTCCCCGGAATTCGGAGGGCGAGACGAAGGTGATGGCTGTGCCCTGCTTGCCGGCGCGGCCCGTGCGGCCGATGCGGTGCACGTAGCTCTCGGAGTCCTGCGGCAGCGAGTAGTTGATGACGTGGGTCAGATTGCCCACGTCGATGCCGCGCGCCGCCACGTCGGTGGCGACGAGGATATTGACCGAGCGGTCGCGGAACTTGCGGAGTATCTTTTCGCGCTGGGCCTGCGAGACGTCGCCGTGCAGCACCTCGGCGGCATAGCCGCGGGCGGCGAGCCGCGATGCGGTTTCGTCGGCCCCGATCTTGGTGCGGGCGAAGATGATGCCGTAGAATTCGGGCTCGACGTCGATGATGCGGGTCAGGGCGTCGAACTTGTCGGCTTCTCGCACCTCGAAGTAGATCTGCTCGGTGAGGTCGGTCGTGAGCTGCTTGTTCTCGACGCGCACGATCTCCGTGTCGCGCATGTAGGTTTTCGAAAGCCGGATGATGCGTTCGGGCATCGTCGCCGAGAAGAGCAGCACGCGCCGCTCCTCGCTGGTGTGGCTCATGATCTCCTCGACGTCCTCCACGAAGCCCATGTTGAGCATTTCGTCGGCTTCGTCCAGTACGAGGTAACGGACGTTTTCGAGTTTCAGCGTGCCGCGGCGGATGTGGTCCCGCACGCGGCCCGGCGTGCCGACGACGATATCGACGCCTTTGGCGAGCCGGCGCAGCTGTTCGCTCATTGCGGCGCCGCCGTAGATGGCGGTGATCGAGAGCCGTTTTTCGCGGTTGTAGGAGAGCAACTCCTCGGCGGCCTGCAGCGCCAGTTCGCGCGTCGGCACGAGGATAATGGCCTGAACCGGTCCGCGGGCGGGTTCGAGTGACTGGAGTATCGGCAGGCCGTAGGCCGCGGTTTTACCCGTACCGGTCTGCGACTGGGCTATGATGTCGTTGGTTTTGGTAAGCAGGTGGGGGATTGTGAGCTTCTGGATTGCGGTGGGCGTCTCGAATCCCTTGGCGCGGACTGCGGTGAGCATCTGCTCGGAAAGCCCCAGTGCGCTGAAATCGTCTGTAATGGTCATGTGCATATTTTAATCGGGGGCAAAGGTACGATAAATAAAGCAGATAGATACTGCGGCGCGCGAAAAAAGATGAAAGTCCGGCGGCGGGCGTTTGCCGGGATGCAGCCGATTTATACCCGATCCGGGCGGTCGGCGCGGTCGATTGAAATATTTTTGTTATATTTGCCCGAATTTTTAATCTAAATAGGATGGCATACAATTTATTGAAAGGCAAGAAGGGCCTTATTTTCGGAGCACTCAACGAGCAGTCGATCGCATGGAAAGTGGCGGAACGCGCCGTTGAAGAGGGTGCCGAAATCGTCCTCACGAATACTGCCGTATCTATTCGCATGGGTACAATCGGCCGGCTGGCTGAAAAATGCAATACGATCGTCGTTCCGGCCGACGCCACGAGCGTCGAGGATCTGGAGAATCTGATCGACAAGACGATGGAACATTTCGGGGGCAAGTTCGACTTCATGCTCCACTCGATCGGCATGTCGCCCAACGTCCGCAAGGGCCGCACGTACGACGATCTGGATTACGATTATCTCTCGAAGACGCTCGATATTTCGGCCATTTCGTTCCACAAGGCGATTCAGGTGGCACGCCGCAAGGACGCCATCAACGACTGGGGTTCGATCGTGGCGCTGAGCTATATCGCCGCGCAGCGTACGCTTTACGGCTACAACGACATGGCGGACGCCAAGGCGCTGCTGGAGTCGATCGCACGCAGTTTCGGCTATATCTACGGTCGTGAGAAGCACGTGCGCATCAACACCGTATCGCAGTCGCCGACCCCGACGACCGCCGGAAGCGGCGTGCTGGGACTGGGCGACCTGATGGAGTTCGCCGAGAACATGTCGCCGCTGGGCAACGCTTCGGCGGAGGACTGCGCCGACTATGTGCTGACGCTCTTCTCGGACCTTACGCGCAAGGTGACGATGCAGAACCTCTACCACGACGGCGGTTTCTCGTCGATGGGTATGAGCCGCCGCGCCATGAAGACCTACGAGAAGGGACTTCGTTTCGACGACGTGCACCAGAATCAGTATCCGTTCGGCGATGGCGAAAAATAGCCGGCGGAAAAGGTCGGAATAAAAAAAGGGGGAAAGTCTCAGACTTTCCCCCTCTTTCGTGTCAATACATATGGTCGTTCCCGCGTATCTCTTCGCGGGTGATCGGCTTGCGGTTCATGGCCCGCCATGCGTACCAGATATAGGCTGCGACGAACGGGATCATCAGCGAGACGACGCTCATCACTTTGAGCGTGAATTCGCTCGACGACGAGTTGTAAATCGTCAGCGACGACTGCATCTCCGCCAGCGACGGGTAGTAGGCCGTGTTGTTCCATCCGGCGCACAGCAGCAGGGCCAGTACCGTCAGCACGGTGCCCGCGCCGCCGAACCAGACGGCATTGCGTTTTCCGCGCCAGCCCGAATAGATGCTCCACAGCACCGATACCACGCCGATCAGCAGCGCTGCGGCCACATAGGGCATTTCGAGCATGTTGTGCAGGTATTTGTAAGGCTCGGCCGAAATGCGGCCTGCGGCATCGACCGCCAAACCGTCGGAAAAGAGCAGCCAGACGAAGAATGTCAGGAAGAAGACGAGGAACGGGGCGGCGAGGGTCAGCATGCGCCTGCGGGCGCGGGCGAAGAGCGTCTCGTCGGCGATGTTGTTCATGAAGTACTGGCAGGCCAGCATCCCGGCGAGGAACATCACGGCCAGCCCCAGCGCCACGTTGCGCATGTCTCCGAGCGCTTCGAGACCGTGCCACGGCGTGGTCCACTGCGAGATAACCGTTGCGCTGCCGCTGCCTGCGCCGTTGGCCAAGTTGAGGCGGTCCACCGTGAAGTTTGCACCCGTGAAGAGCGTCCCGACGGCTGTGCCCAGCAGCAGGGGACCTGCGATGCCGTTGATCGTCAGGAAGACATCGAACGTCTTTTCGCCGAAAACGTTGCCCGCCTTGCGGCGGAACTGGTAGGCGACGGGCTGTATGACGAAACTCAGCAGAATGGTCATCCACACATAGTAGGCGCCGCCGAACGAGGTGGAGTAGAAGAGCGGGAACGAGGCGAAGAACGCGCCGCCGAACGTCACGAGCGTCGTGAAGGTGAACTCCCATTTGCGGCCCAGCGAATTGACCAGCATGTTGCGTTCCTCCTCGGTCCTGCCGAGGCAGTAAAGCAGTCCCTGTCCGCCCTGCACGAAGAGCAGGAAGACCAGCAGCGCTCCCAGCAGGGAGATGATCAGCCACCAATAATGTTGCAAGAGTGTTATAGTTTCCATAGTAGTTTATTCTTTTTCTTGTTCGGGACCGATTTTAATCTGACGGAACAGAATGCTCAGTTCGGCGATCAGCAGCGCCGTGAAGAGCGCGAGGAAGATGAAGAAGGTCGCCGTGACCGACGTGCTGCCGATCTTCGACGCGGCGATGCCCACGGGCATCAGGTCCTGAATGGCCCACGGCTGCCGGCCGACTTCGGCCAGCACCCAGCCCGCCTGAGACGCGAGGTAGGCCAGCGGTACGGACCATACGGCGATCCATAGCAGCCAGCGTTTGTCCGCCAGCCGGTCCTTGCGGTTTAACCACCAGACGACTCCCAGCAGCAGGATGAAGAAGCATCCGGCGCCCACCATCACGCGGAACGAGTAGAACAGCAGCGGCACGTCGGGAACGATGTCCTGCGGTGCGTCGAGGTAGCCGTAGCCGAAGTAGGCGAAGTATTCGCGCAGGAACTCCTCGCCTTGGGGCGTCGCGGGATCGAATTTGGCGGTGACTTCGTCGATCGTGGCTTGGTCGCCCTCGTCGAGCGCCTTGCGGTAGCGGGCCAGCTCGCCGACGGCCACGCGGCCGCGTTCGATTTTCTCGCCCGCCGACATGACGCCGTACCGCTCGTTGCCGTTCACCAGATCGTTGATGCCCGCCACATAGGCGTCCGCATCGCGGAAACTCATGATGGAGAGCAGTTTCGGAATGTCGATTTTGAAGTAGAACGCGTCTTCGTTCGACGTGCGTTCGGCTTCGGGCTTCACGATGCCGATTGCCGTCAGGGGGGCGCCTTGCGAACCGTCGTAGAGGGCCTCCATGGCCGCGAGTTTCATCGGCTGCACGCGGGCGATGACCGCGCCGGACCGGTCGCCGGTCGTGGCCGTGATCAGCGCGAAGATGAAGCCGAAGGCCGAAGCGATGGCGATGCTCTTGCGGGCCATCTTCTGCTCGCGCCGCCTGAGCAGGTACCATGCGCTGACGCCCACGACGAACAGCGACGCCAGCACGAACGACGAGGTGACGGTGTGGAAGAACTTGTTCATCGCCACGGGCGAAAAGAGCACGTCCCAGAACGAGGTCATCTCGTTGCGCACCGTTTCGAGGTTGAACGTACAGCCTACGGGATACTGCATCCATGCGTTGGCGACCAGAATCCACAGGGCCGAGAGGTTGGCCCCGATGGCCGTGAGCCATGTCGCCGTGAGGTGGAAGCCCTTCGAGACCTTGTTCCATCCGAAGAACATGATGGCGATGAAGGTGCTCTCCATGAAGAAGGCCATGATGCCCTCGACAGCCAGCGGGGCGCCGAAGATGTCGCCCACGAAATGCGAGTAGTTGGACCAGTTGGTGCCGAATTCGAATTCGAGGATGATGCCCGTCGCCACGCCGATGGCGAAGTTGATGCCGAACAGGCGCATCCAGAATTTGGTGGTCCGTTTCCAGAATTCGTCGCCCGTGCGGACGTAGAGGGTCTCCATGATGGCGAGGATGAAGCCCAGTCCCAGCGTGAGCGGCACGAAAAGCCAGTGGTAGATGGCCGTCATGGCGAACTGCGCACGCGACCAATCGACTGTTTGCAAGTAATCGGATAGCATAGATACGGAGTTATTTTTCGGGGGTTAGTTCCTTCATCACCGAGCGGCTGCGCTCTTCGGGGCTTTGGCCGGCCAGAAAATCGGGAAAGAAAAAGAGTTTGAGGACGGCGAACATGATGAACAGCTTGACCAGAATGATGGCCCAGAGCGTCTTGCCTACAGTCATGCTGCGGAAGCCGTCCACATAGAACCGAAACACTTTTTTGAGAGTCTGAACTGCCATTGTGTCTGCATATTTAATCAAAAATAGATAAAAAATCGGAAATAAAAAAGAATGCCGCCCCGAAAAGCCGCACCCGTATATTATCCGGCCGGAAATGCTTATCGCCGGTCATGCCGCAGGCGCTTTTTCGCCCGTCTGCGGGGAGTGTCGTATTTGCTGGGCGCCCGAATTGATTCTGGAAAACGATAAATATTTTCTATATCTTCGGTTGAAAGAAAATTTATTTACTAAGCATTTTGGGGTGGTGTTTTGGGTTAGTCGTCAGATATTCAATATGTTTGTGTTATTGCTCTCTGTAATAATATTTTATTTGTGTTTATTTTAAAGTAAAAAATATTATTATAAAAGTTTTGTATAATAATTTTAATTATTACATTTGTTGG
>ENA-UOJK01001385-UOJK01001385.1-human-gut-metagenome-genome-assembly--contig:-C116-NODE-1385-length-16364-cov-9.673677_pt1 | contig 16364 bp, 5 predicted proteins | sample MGYA00242348_ERZ723895 | MGnify/ENA metagenome assembly ERZ723895
TGCAAACCATACAAAAATGATTAAAAAATTTTAAACTTATTGACAAGGTGCCGAACGAGGGGTTATTCTTTACATGGGGGATAATCATACCCTCTTGCTTTGTATTGCCCGAACAGAGCAAAATGACTTTGTCGCCAATGTGTTCCGTCAATTTGCGGGAGACGGAATGCTCTGATATATGGTGAAATTTTAAAAATGGAGGTGTAAATTTGAAGAAAATGAAACGCTTGTTAGCAATCATCCTTGCTTCACTGCTCATACTCTCATCGGCTACCGCCGCTGCGAGTGCGTATCAGGCTTATAAGGATGACGCGCTGACAAAGTACGACTTTACTGACACTGCGGTTCTGACCACAGAGCAGTATGCGTCTGCGCTTCTTGACTACGCTGACAAGGCGCTTGCCAAAGAGAACATCACGATGGATCTTTCGATTCTCGGTAAGCTTGATGCGACGTCTATAGACAATGCTCTTTCGAGCGTCTATAAGCTGATCAACGGCAACAAGATCATCCTTTGGATGGCCGGCGATCTGAACAGCGTCAATGTCGATGCAATCAAGAACCCGCGCAGAAGCAATACCACTGATGTCGCAGTCATCAAGGCGCTCCTTCAGTTCCTTGCGGACAACAAGGGAATCGTCAAGAAGGTTGTCGTCGGCGGTGTCGGTAAGTACAAGCGAGACGGCGGTGTCTCTCTCGGCGTTGCCAACTCGTTCGTAAAGGTCGATCTGAATGTCGAAGTTATGCTCAGAGAGATGATTTGGGGTCTTGCATATCCGAATACGGAATACAACAGCTCCAATAACATCGACAGCATGCTTCAGGTCATCATTCAGAACGCTCTTGCAGGCGTTAAAGAGATTCCTGACAGCGTCAGAAATCTCGTTGACCTCAACTCGACAAAGTCTACATATGACTTCATCGAGGATCTTCTTCAGACAGCTTATAACGATATAGCTGTTCCGATGCTCAATGACCAGACAATGAAGTGGCTTGGTCAGGAGATCGACAAGGATACCACAGGTACTCTTGCGGGTCTGTTCAACAGGGACTTCAGGGTTTCGGCCTATACCGTCCCCGCGGGCAGCACTCTTGTTGCTGAGCTCAATAACATTGCCGGCGGCATTGTTAACGGACTTCTGAAGAACTACACCGGTTGGGTCTCGGGTGACAATTCAAAGCTCACCGATAATGTTGTCGCAGTTGCGAGATACATTCTCAAAGAGACCGGCGATTACTTCTTCCCGGATTGGCAGAAGCACATCGCAACAGCCGAAGAGATCGACGCAATGAGCAAGGAAGAGCTTATCGCTTATCTTGCGCGCTCGATCATCAACGCATCAGTCGGCTATATGTACATCCCCGAGGATGTCACGACTGTTATAGGCGTTGCATGGGAGGCTGTTAAGCAGCTCATGGCTCAGTTCCTTCCCGAAAGAGATTACAGCGGTTATCCCAAGACTGTTCAGGGTATCCTTGATATGCTTGCGGATTTCGTCGCCTACAACGTCAATCCCGGTATCGACCTCAACGCAGGTGATCTGAAGAAGGCGCTCAACTACGGCGACGGTATGGATAAGATGCTGACTACTGCCGTTCAGTGGCTTGCCGCTGACCCGCAGTATTACACAGGTCTTCTTCCCAGCACCACGATTGATACCTCTGACGGATGGAAAGCTCTTGATGATATCTTCTTCAAGCTGTTAGACAAATCTGTTCTTCCCGCAAAGTTTGCCAACAGCGGAAGCGAGACTATCCTCAAGGATATTGTTTATTCTATCCTCAACGGACTGCTCGTTGATCAGGATCTGACCTGCATCTCTGACCTGTTTGTTAAGAATGAGTCCGGTGTCTTCGCCTCTCAGACTCTCAAGCAGAGCATCGTGAGACTCGTCACCGATATCCTCAACGCAGTTCTTCCGGGAACGATAACCAAGACTTACGGCTCGCTCAATGAGATCGTTTCGAACTCTGAGCTCGGCTCGATAGTCGAGAACCTTCTCGGATCTTTGAATTCCAACAAGGACAAGCTTGTTCCGCCTATCGTCAACATCGTGGCTCAGGTCATGAAGCTGACTGATAAGGCAAAGTTCAAGGAAATGGAGATCGCCGGTTCAAAGAGAATCAAGAACAGCAGCGAACTTGATCTCACGGTTTATAACGGAAGCCAGGGCATTAACAGAGGTTATACTGATAAGAACAATAACTTCACTCAGGACAAGCTTCCCCGTTATACAATCGATAGTTGGAGCGCTGTTGCTTATAACTATGACGGCAGCAAACAAAAGGATCTTTCGGTATCCGGTCTTACTGCCAATGAGGAACTCAATGGCGGCGATAATAGGTCGGTGAAGATAAGCGGAATCGACAGTAATAATACGCTTGTTGTCTTTACTGTATATTATTTTGCCCTCGATGAGGCGGGAAATAAGCTGACAAACGATGCTTCGGCTTGCAGATTCTATTCTTACAGGCTTGATGGTGCTGATGTTGATAACAATACCAGCGGAATTAATACGGGCTCAAACAAGACAAGTGCGTCTGTTAATGATTGCCCGCCCAAACTTCTGCTGTTTAATCAGAACAACACCAACCCGCTGAAGACGATATGTGCGCAGAGTGTTACTTTCAAGGTGCCGAAGGGCAAAGGTTCACATACAGGATCTAATGCATCGGCTAATCTCGGTGGCCTTAGTTCCAACCTTAAGAGTGCGACCTCCTCGGCGTCAATGGATGGCGGAAATGCTATTACAGGTTCAAATGCCTATGACAGCATTGATCTTTGGGAGGAGACAGCTTCTATTGCAAAGTTTGAAGTTGGCTTTGACACTACGATCAATTGGGCTGCTACGGCAAAGAAGGGTAACAAAACCGACCATTACAATGGTGCTACCCGCATTATCTGTTATAACGATTACGGACTTCCTGAGCTCTACAATATAGAAGCTGGCAAGAATCGCGCAAGAACAGATTATGACAGCAGCGCGGATGCAGCTTGGGACGCATATATAACCGCCCTTAACAATGCGGCTATATATACGCTTCTTCCCGGTACGATTGCGCTCTACACCAATAGCGAATTCCTTGCAGGATTTGAAGCTAGACAGAAGGCACTTGCCTCTGCAGTTGAAACTTTGGAGACGCATTTGGTTTCCGCTTCTGTTGACTCGCTCAAGACCGCCGTTGAGGCAGTCCAGGGCAAGGACAACGCAGAGGGCGCCGTTTATTGGGATGACGGTTATAACTATTTCGGTTATGACGATTTCAATTCAGTCACCTGGAACGGCTGGAAGGAAGCCAGAAACCGCGCTCTCAACCTCTACAACTCGACCATAGCTCCCAAGGAGCCCGTTGCTCCCGAGAAGCCCGGCGATGACGCTACTCTGATCGAGAAGCAGAAGTATGAGAAGGCATATGCACAGTGGGAGACCGACCACGCAGCGTGGGAGACCGCGATTGCCACCTGGCAGATGCCCACAATATCCGCTATCGATGTTGCTTATGCTGAGCAGCAGGTCGAGCTTTGGGGTCCCAGACTTATAAAGCTTGCCGCTGTCAAGACGCACCTCGATGCGGCTATCAGGATGTGCACCATCGACTCCGCCGATGCTTCCAAGTATGATGCGGAGAGATGGGAAGCATATTCAAAGTCATTTGCTTATGCTCAGAAGGTTTCGACCTCGTTCAACGCCTCTACGACCATGCGCACGCAGGTCAGAGAAGCTATGAACAACCTTATCTACAACTGGAAGCGCCTTATTGCTAACCCCGTTGTCACCGTCACATTCACCTTCACCGTGAATGGCGAGACTCACGCGGTTCTTACCGGCAACCAGGGCGATCCCGTTGATCTTAGCTCCATCGAAGCTCCTGCCGCACCTGTCGGCATGCACTTCGTCGGTTGGGGCAACGTACCCGCAACGTTTGACGCTGACGCTACATTCGAAGCTCAGTTCGCAAACAACACGGATACAAAGTACACCGTGAATGTTTATAATATGGACACCACCGGCAACTATCCGGCAACTCCCGACAGCACCTATCAGGGCGCAGGCGAGACCAATTCTACAGCCGATATCACTGCCGATGCAGTCGCCGCTGAAGGCTTCTCGCTCGATTCGGCAAAGAGCACCCTTACCGGCACTATCGCCGCTGACGGTTCTCTTGTCCTCAGCATTTACTATTCACGTAACCAGTACACCATAACTTATGCTAACACGGATCTCGAACCCGATACATATTATTATGGCGCTACTGTTTCCGCCCGCACTCCCGAAAAGGCCGGACATACGTTCCTCGGCTGGGAGGAGGAAGTTCCCGCCACCATGCCCGCGAACAATGTTGTTCTTACGGCTAAGTGGGATGAGCTTCCCGCAAACTACGACGAGTACAATATAGCTGTCGAAGCCGCCAACGCCAAGAAGGCAGAGGCCAACTACGACAAGAAGTACACTGCCGACACCAGAGCTGCCCTTGACACCGCACTTAATGAGGATGTCTCCGGCAAGAAGCTCAGCGAGCAGGGCGTTGTTGATGCTCAGACAGCGAAGATAAACGCCGCTGTTGAGGGTCTTAAACTCATGACCTACAACGCAGAGTTCTATGTCGACAATGAGCTTTATCGTACCGTCGCCACAGAGGTTGGCGCTCAGATCGTCGCCCCCGAAGCTCCCACCAAGGCAGGCTACACCTTCACAGGTTGGAACCCCGAAGTCGGAGTTATGGGTGTCGAGGATGTTAGATTTGACGCTAAGTTCTCGGCAGGCACCGTCGGCTACAAGGTTGAGACCTATGTCATGGGTCTTGACGGTAACTACGGTGACGCTGCTATCGAGGATAAGTCTGCTACTACCGGCGAGACTGTTTCCGTAACCCCCGAGACCCGCGAGGGCTTCACGGTTGCTGACAACAGCGTCCTTTCCGGCACAGTCCTTGCGGACGGCAGCCTTGTTCTTAAGGTTTACTACAGCCGCAACCAGTACAAGCTTACTGTTGACGGCAATGTGACCAATGTTTATTACGGCGCAGCCATCAGCGTTGCCGAGCCGGCAGCTCGTGAGGGCTACACCTTCGCCGGTTGGGACAGAGATGTTCCCGAAACCATGCCCGCTTCCGATGTAACTCTTGTTTCCCAGTGGAACGAGAACGACGCTGACTACACCGCTTACAACGCGGCTAAGACAGCGGCTGAGGCTAAGCAGGCAGAAGCAAACTTCGACAAGACCTACACCGCAGAGTCCAGACAGGCTCTCGCCGATGCCCTTGCGAAGGATGTTTCCGGCAGGAAGTACACCCAGCAGGGTGAAGTTGATGCAGCCGCTAAGGCAATCAACGATGCGGTCACAGCTCTTGAGCTCATGACCTACAAAGCCACCTTCTATGTTGACGGCGCTGAATACAAGGTTGTTACTGCGAAGGTCGGCGAAGCTATCGCCAAGCCCGACGATCCCTCCAAGACAGGTTATGTCTTCACCGGTTGGGATCCCGAGGTCGGAACCATGGGCACTGAGGATATCTCCTTCAATGCTAAGTTCTCCGCAGGCGAAGTTTCTTACACTGTTGAGACCTATGTCATGGGTCTTGACGGTCAGTACGGCGCAGCCGATTCCAAGAACGTTGCAGCAACCACCGGCGCAGAGATAACTCTTACCCCCGATGCCCGCGAGGGCTTCGCGGTTGCAGGCGAGAGCGTTCTCACCGGTACAGTCGCAGCTGACAGCAGCCTTGTTCTCAAGGTTTACTACAGCCGTAACCAGTACAAGCTTACTGTTGACGGCGTAGAGTCTGATGTTTACTTCGGCGCAGCTCTCGAGATAGCCGATCCGGCTCCCAGAGAGGGCTACACCTTTACCGGCTGGAGCCCCGCGGTTCCCGCCACCATGCCTGCAGAGGATCTTACTCTCGTTTCCCAGTGGAGCGAGAACGGCGCTGACTACACTGCTTACAACACGGCAGTCAAAGCAGCCCATGCAAAGCAGGCCGAGTCCGACTACACAGCAAGATACACCGAGGCGAGCAGAAATGCTCTCGCGGAAGCTCTCGCAGAGGACGTCTCCGGCAAGCTTTATTCCGAGCAGGGTGTTGTTGATGCGGCAGCAACCGCTATCAATAACGCAGTCGCAGGTCTTGACAAGATGACCTACAATGCAATATTCACAGTCGACGGCGTAGAGTACGCCAAGGTTCCCACGAAGGTTGACGATCAGATCGTCGCTCCCAAGGATCCGTCCAAGGAAGGCTACACCTTCGCAGGTTGGAGACCCTCCGTCGGCGTTATGGGTACCGCAGACGCTACCTTCGAGGCAGTGTTCACAGCGGCAGGTGACACCGCTTATACCGTCAATACCTATGTAATGGGCACCGACGGCGTTTACGGCGAGCCTACCTCCGATACTCTTACCGGAACCACCGGCTCTACCGCTACCTACGCACCTGAGGCTCGCGAGGGCTTCACGGTTGACAATGAGAAGAGCGTTCTTTCCGGCACTATCGCGGCAGACGGAAGCCTTGTCCTCAAGGTATTCTACAGCCGTAACCAGTACACCCTTACCGCTGAAGGCGTTGCGTATACCTTCTACTATGGCGCGGCTGTTTCCGTAGCAGACCCCGTCAAGGCGCACTACACCTTCGCAGGTTGGGATCCTGCGCTTCCCGAGACCATGCCCGCACACGACGTAACAGTCGTTGCTAAGTGGACAGAGGACGGCGCTGACTACACCGCTTACAACGCGGCAGTCGCAGCGGCTCAGGCCAAGCAGGGCGAAGAGAACTACGACAGAAAGTACACCGCCGAGACCAGAGCTGCTCTTGCAGCAGCCCTCGCAGAGGATGTCTCCGGCAAGAAGTACTCCGAGCAGGGTCTCGTTGATGCAGCCACCAAGGCTATCAACGACGCAGCTGCAGCTCTCGATCTTATGACCTACAACGCAACCTTCTATGTTGACGGCACTGAGTACAGAGTCGTTCCCACGAAGGTCGGCGCGCAGATCGTTGCTCCCAAAGCTCCTTCCAAGACCGGCTATGTCTTCACCGGTTGGGATCCCGCAGTCGGCGTTATGGGCACTGAGGATGTTTCCTTCAACGCTCAGTTCTCCGCAGGCGAGGTTTCCTACAAGGTTGAGACTTATGTCATGGGTCTTGACGGACAGTACGGCGCAGCAGAGACCAAGACTGTTCCCGCAACCACCGGCGCAGCCGTCTCCGTCGAGCCTGAGGCTCGCGAGGGCTTCACCGTTGCTGACAACAGCGTCCTCTCCGGCGTTGTTGCTGCCGACAGCAGCCTTGTTCTCAAGGTCTACTACAGCCGTAACCAGTACAAGCTTTCTGTTGACGGCGTAGAGTCCGATGTTTACTATGGCGCAGCTCTTAACATTGCCGCTCCGGCAGCAAGAGAGGGCTTCACCTTCACCGGCTGGAATGTCGAAGTTCCCGCCAACATGCCCGCAGAGAACCTGACCCTCGTTTCCCAGTGGAGCGAGAACGACGCCGACTACTCCGCTTACAACGCGGCAGTCTCAGCGGCTAAGGCAAAGCAGGGCGAAGAGAATTATGACAAGACCTACACCGCCGAGACCAGAGCTGCTCTTGCAGAAGCTCTTGCTAACGATGTCGCCGGCAAGAAGTATTCCGAGCAGTCTGTTGTCGATGCAGCTACCAAGGCTATCAACGACGCAGTTGCAGCTCTCAAAGTTATGACCTACAACGCGATCTTCACGGTCAACGGCGTCCAGTACGAAGTCGTTCCCACGAAGGTTGGCGAGCAGATCATAGCTCCTAAGGATCCGTCTGTCGACGGTTACAACTTCAACGGTTGGGATCCCGCAGTCGAAACCATGGGCACCGAGGATGTCAGATTTGACGCTATCCTTGTTGCCAGCAACTCCTCCATCATCTCCGTCACTCCGGAGACCCCGAACTACGGCGGCGTGCATCAGTATGTTGTTAAGGTTAAGGGCGAGCCTCAGAAGATCAGAATAGTTGATGCATACGGCACTACCCGCACGTTTGACAGAAACACCTCCATGACAAGCGATGCCAATGCACTCGGTATTCTGAAGATAGAGAAGACTGAGGACGGCGAAATCTGGACCCTGAATGTCAAGCTCGCTGAGGGCAAGTACACTGCCTTCGCGAAGTTCGGCAAGGATTGGGAAGAGAACGGCTGCAACTTCGCAGTTGCTTTCGATACCAAGCCCGAGGAGCCCATTGCAGACGGCGTTATCGATGTAACCTACAACACCCCGAACTACGGCGGCAAGCAGGATTACGCGGTTAAGGTTGCCGGCAAGGCTGACAAGATCCAGATTGCGTATGCAAACGGCGGTACTACCACTCTTACAAGACTTGATCCGAGAGTCTCCATTAAGTCCTACGATGCACAGGGCAACGAAGTCTATGCGAACAGCACGAACCTCGCTTATGAGATTTGGACTGTCAGCCTCAACATCGCTGAAGGCAAGCACATTGCCAAGGCGAAGTACGGCAACAAGTGGACTGACGGCGCTGAGTTCGACGTAGTTATCAGCGAGAAGCCTGTAAAGGCTGTCAGCGTTACTGAGGTCAATGCCTCTGCTGATTCTGTCGCAGTTACCGTTAACGGCACTGCCAAGAAGGTCAAGGTAACTTACGCTTCGGGCGCAACCAAGACTTATGACAGAGACGACGCCAACGTTTCCATCGTCGCTGACGGCGACGGCGAGATCTGGACGATCAATGTTGAGCTTCCCGCAGGCGATTACACCGCAACCGCGAAGTACATCGCTAACGGCAAGCAGGTCTGGGATACTACCGACTTTGCTTTCACGGTCTAAGACTGTGAATAAAAACTGAAATCCTGCTCAAAAGGCAGGTGAGAAGGGGAGTCGCTTTCGGGCGGCTCCCCCGATTTTTTGCCCCTAAGTTTACTTGAACTATCTGAAAAAATATGATACAATAGTTGCAGTACAAGTATAATTTTCAGGTTGGTGAAATTTTTATGACTCCGAATATCTCGAAACACACTCTTCAGAGACTGCCGATGTACCTGAGCTATATCCAGGGGCTTCCGGAGGATGCACCGAAAAATATATCCGCTACAACTATCGCCGAAGCGCTTCAGCTCAATGATGTTCAGGTGCGCAAGGATCTCGCGAGCGTCAGCTCGTCCGGCAAGCCGAAGGTCGGCTACAATGTCAAGGATCTTATCGCGGAGCTTGAAGCTTTCCTCGGCTATAATGATATCGATAATGCCGTGATAGTCGGCGCGGGCAGTCTCGGCAAGGCGCTGCTCAACTACAGCGGTTTCAAGGCGTACGGACTCAACATAATCGCCGCGTTCGATCTCTGTGAAGAGCCGACCGAATTCCAGGGCAAGACGGTGTTCCCGATAGCCCAGCTCGGCAGCTTCTGCCGCAAAGTGAATGTGCATATAGGCATCATCACCGTCCCCGCATCGAGCGCGCAGGAGATATGCGACCTGCTTGTTGAAAGCGGTATTCGCGCTATCTGGAACTTTGCTCCGGTTCATCTCGTTGTCCCGGATGGCATACTTGTCCAGAACGAGAATATGGCGTCGTCGCTCGCTCTGCTTTCAAACCACCTGCGCGAGCAAATGAAAAAGTGAACATAAAAAATCATCGGCTGTCGAACAAAAACGACAGCCGATTTTTTGTATCAATATGCGGAAATTTGATGTGCTCATATTAAATTATAAATGCTGGTACGGTAAAAATGTGCAAATTTGGATTTGTAGGTGTAATTGCCGATGATAAACGGTTATCACAATATTACAAATCGGCACAATCATGTAGGGACGGATATCATCCGTCCGTGAGATTTGTACTATTCTACTGGCATGCACCCTGCAAATCATATCATGAACGTCGGCGAGCTACCCCCTCAGTCTCAGCTTACGCCGAGCCGGCTCCTCTTGCAGGGTCGCCTAATAGATTCTGCAACAAATCCCAATTTACCTATCTCACAAAGGTACATTTTAAATAATACTTCTCTTGCAACGCATAAATATAAAAAATCCTACCCACCGGAAAACCCGTGGGTAGGATTCTTGCTTTATTATACGCTTCGCCAAACTTTTTATTTTATCGGGACGATAACGAAGCTATATGCAAGCTCTTTGCGTCCGTCAACTGTGTACTGCGGGAGAACATCGGGACCGCAGCTGCCGGTGCCCGTGCCTCTGAGGAAGCCGTCAATGTCGATTACCGTCGTGTTCTCGGAGTGGAGATCGTCGCGGTGCATCGAGCGCTGCATCAGAGCCTGCGTGAAGTGCCTCGCTGTGAAGCTGAGATCTCTGTCAGGGTTGCAGATCATCAGTCCGACGCCGTCGGCATCAGTGATGCTGAGCTTGCGAACGCCTGTGCGCACTCCGTAATCCTGCGGCTTAATATAGAACTCATCCATATCGTTGACCGTGGTCTTGTATGTGCCGAATGTCGTGTGCTCTCTGAAATCGATCATGTTTTCACTGGGACCGTAGCCGAGATATTCGATGTTCTCGAAGCTCATCGGCATCTCAAACACGAGACCGAAGCGCGGCAGAGCGGCAGCGGCTCTCTGCTGGGATTTCGAGTTGAATACCGTCTCGACTTTTATGCATCCTGCGGCGTCAACAGTGTATTTAAGATTGACCTTTGCAACAACACCCTTCTTCGAGCGGAGGTTGAAGTCAACGGTGAATTTCGCCGAGTGCTTGGCCGAGGAGAAGTTCACTGAATGCGGAATAGCTTTTATGTCGTTGTATCCGGCCTTTTCCCACTTTGCAATGATAACTCTGTCGTTGTCGAGCATCGCGCGGAAGATGTTCGGGATGAAGCCCTTGTGCGCGGCGGGGGACTGGTTAATGAGCTCCTTTTCGCCGAGCTTGTAGGACGCTATCTCGCCGGTCTTGAGGTCGAATTTCACCGAGCCGCCGTCAAAGCTGACTTTCGCGGAGTTTCTGCCCACTTTGCACTCCAATTTGCTGCCGGTCGGCAGAGCGACTTTCTTGTGCTCTTTCTTTATTATAACCTGCTCGCGCGCGAGGAAAGCGTCGCCGTCGAAATATTCAAAGTTCATGCGGCAGTCGCAGCCGGCGGGGATCTTTGTTTTGAATGTCACTTTTTCGCTCTTGCAGGGCGCGATGTCGAGCGAGAAACGCTCCCTCTCTTTGCCTTCGATGCCGTCAACCGTCATCGAACGGACGATTGTGATATATCCCGAACTGCGGAAGCGGTTTGTGTTCGTGAAGGTGAAGCTGCCGTCGCGGTTGTACTTTGCTCTGACGGGGCGATAGACCGCCTGCATCTCAAGCGCGCCGCTCGAAGGTGTGCGGTCGGGGTGAACAAGACCGTCAACGCAGAAGTTGCCGTCGTGCTTCTTTTCGCCGTGGTCACCGCCGTAGGTGTATTCATACGGGCCGTCGGCGTGATATACCGCGTGATCTGCCCATTCCCAGATGCAGCCACCCATGAGATTGTCGTATTTATAGAAGCTGTCCCAGTATTCCTCCATCGCGCCGGGGCCGAAGCCCATCGCGTGGACATATTCGCACAGGAAGTAGGGCTTTGTCTTGTACCATTTACCCCTCTGTGTGCCCATGCCGACGCGCTCAACCTGCGCGTGTGTCGGGTACATGTCGGAGACCACATCGTAAGCCTTGCGCTTTGTGTGGATAACACCCTCGTAGTGAGTGGGTATCTCCGGGCAGGTCTCGTGCAGATAATCGTAGCAGACATCCTGGCAGGCATAGCCGCCCGCCTCGTTGCCGAGCGACCACATCGTGATGCACGGGTGGCTCCTGTCTCGGTAATACATTCTCTTGACCCTGTCGAGGTATCTCGGAGCCCACTTGAGATCGTGGCTTATCTTGTTTATATCATTGTGCGGAGCGAAAAATGCGCCGTGAGTTTCGATATCCGCCTCGTCGACTATATAAAGACCGTATGTGTCGGCAAGAGCTATCAGACACGGGTCGGGGGGATAGTGCGAGGTGCGTATCGCGTTGCCGTTATACTCCTTGATGAGTTTTACATCTTTTTCATAGTCGTCAAAGGTCATGACATAGCCGGTCTTGCCGTTTGTGTCGTGATGATTGACGCCCTTGAACTTGATAACCTGTCCGTTGAATGTAAAGGTGTTGCCCTTTATCTCCACTGCTTTGAAGCCCGTGATGTTTCTGAGCGTCATGAGCTCTTCGCCGTTCTTATACAGTGTTATATAAGCGCTGTAGACGGTCGGGATCTCCGCGTTCCACTCGGTGACATCGAGATTATCGAATGTCATGTATGTAAGGCGTTCTGCCTTTACAGCCTCTCCGGCGATAACCTTGTCGTCCTTTTCGAGCGAGAGGGCGACTTCGCAGCCGCTGAGCTTGCCTTCGAGCGTGATTTCGACATCCATCGTCCATTTTCCGTCTGCCTTGCGCGGGCGGATATAGTAATCGTTTATGTAGACTGCCGGAAGCCTGTAGAGAAGCACGTCGCGGAATATTCCGTTCTCGCGGAACATGTCCTGACATTCGAGATAAGTGCCGGAGCACCATTTGTGAACGACTGCGAGCAGCTCGTTCGTGCCCTCGTATATAAATTCCGAGATGTCGAACTCCGCCGAATTGTGCGCGCCCTCGCTGTAGCCGACATACATTCCGTTGACATAAAGGTCAACGCACGGAACAACACCGAGGAAGCTCAGAATATGAACATCGTCGGAATTTGTGACTTCAAAAGTTTTGCGGTAGATTCCGGCGGACATATGCTCGGGTACATTCGGGTTGGGCAGGTCGAACTCGTAGGGGCAGTTGAGATAGACCGGCGGCTCGTAGCCGGTGCGCTGCCATGTCGAGGGGACATGTATCCTGTCAAACTCAACGCCTGCTGCGTCGAACACTTCGGGGATGAGCGAGATATCGTTGTAATATTTGAAATCCCACTCGCCGGAGAGAACCTCGACAAGGTCGGAATCAGTGCGCTCATGTTTGAGATCGACGGCGCACAGCTTCTCCTTTTTTGAATACGGTATAAAATATGCTCTTCCCGCGAGCTTGTTGTCCTCAATGACCTTGAAGTCGCGGTAATTTGTTGTGTTTAGCTTATACTCCATATAAGAGTACCTCCTCAAAAGCGCAGTAGTGCAAATTATAAGCACGGATATATTAGCATATTTTTCATCAATCTTCAATCCGTTGGCGGATTTGTTCATAAAATTTTTTAAATGTCCTACCAATTTTGACTATTTTGTGGTATTCTTGTTGAGCCGAGTAAATCATATTGGCTTTTGAAAATTTTATCCCGCGAAAGGACTATTATATGAACAAACAGCACCCGATACCGTTTGACAAAGTGAATATCACAGGCGGATTCTGGAAAGACCGCATTGAGCTCAACGAGTCCGTGACGCTCGACAGCGTGCGCCGCAGATTTGAGGACACCGGAAGATTTTCCGCACTTAGCTGCGAGTGGAAGCAGGGCGAGCCCGACCGCCCGCATTTCTTCTACGATTCCGATGCGGCGAAGTGGATGGAAGCGGCGGCATATGTGCTCGAAAGAAAGAATGACAAGCAGCTTGAAAGCTATGTCGAGGATCTTATCGACCGCATCGAGAGGAACATGACCCCCGACGGATATTTCAATGTCTGGTATACCGTTGTCGAGCCGGGCAAACGCTTCACCGACCGCGATCACCACGAATTATACTGCGCCGGACATCTTATCGAGGCGGCGGTTGCCTACTACGAAGCGACAGGCAAGCGCAGATTCCTTGATCTGATGTGCCGCTATGCCGGACTTATAGACGATGTTTTCCGCAGAGACGATTCCGCAGCTTTCACGACTCCCGGGCATCCCGAGATAGAGCTCGCCCTCGTGCGCCTCTATCGCTGCACGGGCGAAAAGCGCTGGCTCGATCTCAGCCGTTTCTTTATAGATAAGCGCGGCAACAATGAAAAAGACAGGGGAGAGGCGAGCGGATTCGCTTCCGAGGATTATCTCCAGGACAGAATCCCCCTGTGCGACCAGAGCGAAGCTGTCGGTCACAGCGTCAGAGCCTGCTATCTTTACAGCGCGATGGCTGATATCGCCTACGAGTGCGGCGACGAAGAATTGCTCGCGGCGGCGAACAGAATATTCAAAAATATGACGGAGCACCGCATGTATATCACGGGCGGTATCGGCTCGACCCGCATCGGAGAGGCATTCACCGTTGACGGCGACCTGCCCAACGAGACCGCCTATGCGGAGACCTGCGCCGCTATATCTCTCACGATGTTCGCCCAGCGTATGTCACTGACCGCCGTTGATTCGCGCTATGCCGATATCGTGGAGCGGGTCATCTATAACGGATTCCTCTCGGGCACTTCGCTCGACGGAAAGAGCTTCTTCTATGAAAATCCGCTGTCTATAGATCTTCTGAACCGCAGGATAAAATACTGGCGCGGCAATGAAGTGCGCCTGCCGATAACTCAGCGCGTCGAGGTGTTCGATTGCTCCTGCTGCCCACCGAATGTAACCCGCTTTGTCGAGAGCATAGGAAAGTATATATATTCGTATGACAGCGACACCGTCTATGTCCATCAGTTCATGGAGAGCGATACGGATGTCGCAATAAACGGCGGCACTGCGCATATCTCCCAGTCAACGGACTACCCGTCCGACGGCTCGGTGACAATACGCGTCAGCGGCGCGCCCGCTAAGCTTGCCGTCAGAATACCCTCATGGTGCCGTGACTGCTCGGCGGGAGCCGAGAGAGCCGAAAATCTCGGCATCAACGGCGGCTATCTGTTCTTTGACTGCGAGGACGGCGCTAAGATAGAGCTGGACTTCGATATGTCTCCAGTCATTATCTCCGCCGACCCGTCAGTGCATGAGGACTCGGGCAAGGTCGCCGTCATGCGCGGCCCCGTCGTCTACTGCGCCGAGGGAGTAGATAATGGCGACATATTCTCGCTCGCCGTTTCTCCGGAACTCAATGCTGAGCCCGTCGATCTCGGATTCGGCATTCCCGCGCTCGATGTTGACGGAACAAGAAAGCTCGGAGCGGGTGCTCTGTATGCCCCGGCGGATGAGATAAAATATGAACCTACGCGCATAAGACTCATTCCGTATTTCGCCTTTGCCAATCGAGGCGAGAGCGATATGAGAGTCTGGATGAACATAAAATAACTATATATGTATATATCCGCCCTTTTTGAGAGCGGGTATATTCTTTTTGCATTCCGTTTTATTGACACCGACATTTTCAATTGGTATAATTTGGTTAAAAACACAAAGGAGATAATTTTATGCAGCAGTTGGATATCCGAAGCTTCGATTCGACCCCGATACATTGCTATCTCTGGGATGACGTTGAGAATCCCAAGGGCGTTGTCCAGATATCCCACGGAATGTGCGAATATGCCGGCAGATATCATGAGACCGCGCAGATGTTCAACGAGCACGGCTATATAGTCTTTGCCGACGATCACCGCGCCCACGGAAACACCGAGACCGATGAAAACCGCGGCAGGCATCCCGGCGATATTGAGAAGAAAACAGTCAAAGACCTTGTCTTCTTCTATAATTGGCTCAAGGATCGCTACCATCTCCCGCAGGTGCTTATGGGTCACAGCTACGGCAGCTTCTTGGCGCAGGATTTTCTCCAGCAGGGGACTGACGTCAAGGCAGTCGCGCTCTGCGGAACCGCCGATATGGACGGCGCGCAGGCGGCTCTCGCTCTGCTCTGGCCGCTCGAGCTGTTCGCAAAGGACTGGTGCCCGAAGTTCGTCAACCCAGTCAGCGATATGATTTTCGATGCGCGCTATAAGGGCGAAAAAGGTCCGAGTCAGTGGGTGACGAGCGATGTTGCGCGCCGTCAGGTGTTTATCGATGACCCGATGGCAGGAATAGATATCAGCGTCAACTTCGATTGGAACATGATAAAAGCGTTCGGCAGGATATATAAAAAAGAAAACATCGCGAAGATAAGCCACGATGTCCGAATCGGCATATTCAGCGGCGACATGGATCCCATCGGCGGCACGAAATCGTCAAAGGCGAAGAAGCTCCTGCGCCGCTATCAGAAAGCCGGACTCAATGCCGAAATACATATATATAAAGATGCCCGTCATGAGCTGCACAACGAGAAGTGCCGCGACGAATATTTCCGCGATCTCGTCGGATTTTTCGACAGCGCAGTGAAAGCGGCAGAGCCAGTAAAAGCCTGAATCCGTTGTATATCAATGCCTGTGCGGTTCTCTGTGTCCGCGCAGGCATCTTTGATATCATGGCCGCGTCAAATAAAATGAAAAAAATCTGAAATTTTTTTGAAAATTAGTGTTGACAAGTCCAGTCGGTTGTGTTATTATAGTCGAGCACTTGAGGGACGGGTCAAGCGAAAGTGAGAGCCGGACGGAAAGA
>ENA-UOJK01001394-UOJK01001394.1-human-gut-metagenome-genome-assembly--contig:-C116-NODE-1394-length-16297-cov-51.143652_pt1 | contig 16297 bp, 20 predicted proteins | sample MGYA00242348_ERZ723895 | MGnify/ENA metagenome assembly ERZ723895
GGTGGTTAGTTAATGATTATATTGCCTTGATCGAAAGATGCAAGGTAAATTAAGTGATAGAGTGGGGACGTATCTCCCTTGAGGCTAATAACCTTAATCTTTCTTGCCATCTGCATAGTAGCTATATCTCCACAATTTTCCATGCGCTTTATTTGTCTTTTAATTGTATAATCTGCGTTATCTATCTCTATTGCGTTGACAAGTAATGTAATTGTCATTTTATTCATTTGCTTATCCTCCTTAGAATGTTCTCTCGTCTAACTTGCCGATGTAAGTTACTACGAACTCGCCATCTTCTACTGTTAATGAGTATCTGTCTGCTAACTGATTGTGGCACGCTTTGTAAATTGTCTTGTAAGAACCTTCGATGAGGATTTCTCTTTCTTTGTCTAAGAACCTGACCTTTGTTGCTCTTCTGTGTCCGCTACATTCTTTCATTCTAATCTCTGTCATTTCTTTAACCCTCCTGTTTGATTTACTTATTTGTTACTATAATAAGTATACCATACAAGAGGGTTAATGTCAAGCTTTATTTACCATTCGCGTGGTAATCTCCAAAATCAACAAGATCTTTTTCGCGCCCGTCGTTAAACTCAATTTTAGCTACTCTGTCATAGCTTTCAAATTCTGTACTTCCTGAGCCTCTACTAACTGCTCTTTCCTTAACCTCTTCTACCATGCGGTAGTTGTCATACATATCTGGCATATTAACCTCCTATTTTAAAGTAAAAATCTGGTTGAACTGAACGGACGCTGTAAAAGCATTCGTATCAGCAGGTTTAAATATTTTAATTTCACCTGTAGGCGTAACAACAAAACCTGTTAAAACCTCACCGTCTACACAAAATCCATTTAAGCAACAGTTTACGGTTGGTCTAAAACTTTCAGGAAGAGTAGCAATTACAGTACCCCAATCTTTAGTGCCGGGGATTAAGTTACCCCTGATATATAATCTTTCCTGTGTATCTTTTGCGTAATAAAGCGTTCCTGTCCAACCAGCCGAGAGAGCAAGAGGAGTGAATGTTAAGTTAGAAGGATTAACGCTATCGAATACAACTTGTCCGTCTAATTTAAGTTTGTGGTCAACAACTATTAAATTAGTCATAATCCCTTTAGTTGTATCTTCTAAAACTGTCCCATAGTCATTATCAGCGTCAGCATTTTTTAAAAGCCTCATCTGTTTCTCTACAGAGTTTGCTACAAATACTAAAGCAGGTGTTTTATCCTGAACCAACACTTGATTAGAGAAATAATAACTTCCGAAAATTTCCCTATTGCTAGTAATACCTGATATAGATGGATTAACAGGCACAGGCGCTCCGTCACCTACCATTAATTCATAAAACTGGATATTACCTATAGTGCCCTTAACATCATAACCATCGGTAGATGGACTTATGTTATAAAACGCCAATTCGTGAGGATATCCAGACAGTTCCGTTCCATCAAAAACGATAGAATGAGAACCTACACTGTCACCATTTTTGTAACAATGAATTGACTGAAAGAGCGAAGCGTCCATAAAGCCTAGATAAAGAGCGTTTCCACCCGTTCCACTGTAAAGCAAGAACAAGTTTCTAAAGGTGCACATATTTGTGTCAATAGATGATTTACTTCCATAAGCTTTAGTTTTGATACAAATAGCATTTGGATTAAAAGCTTCATTAATGAAAAGGTTAGTAAACTCACACTGTATATTATTAGCAGTTCCTTCTACAGTAAGATTCTCCCACACATCGATAAATAGACCTATTTCAGTTGCCCCTGTAATGGTCACTCTATCTATTTTGGCCTGACCGCAACAGGTTAAATAAATTCCGTGTGTTGCAATATTTTCACCAAATAGAGTCATGTTTTCAACTACAGGGTTGAGAATTGGGCCGAGTATTCTTATCATTGGTTTACCTACTGTGCCCTTATAGCGTATGCCTGTTCCATTCTCTCCGACCCAAGTCGAAAGGTTAGTAGCCGCATTGCTTTCACCGATTAATTTTATACAGTTTTTAGTGCTAACTGTATCTTTTGTGCCATTACCTATTGTTAAAGTATCCGTAATGACATAGTCGCCAATAGGGAAGAATATCGTTCCACCTTCGGCAGGTAAAGAATTAATAGCGGCCTGTATTGCAAGTGTATCATCGGTAACCCCGTCACCTTTTGCACCTTTATCTTTTACGTTTATTATGTCAGATTTAAAATCAGAACCAACCAAAACATTGTAAACTTCTCCTAAGCCATCTTTAAATGGTACACTTTTAAAATACCGATCTAAAACAGTAGGAGTTTTATAAGTCAAGGGTTCAGTAGTATTAACTTTAAAATCCTTGCCTGTAAATGTTGTAGCTTCTTTCGAGTTTATATCTGTGTTCTGCGCATCTGTATGTAAAGTAGTCTTCACACCAAATGTAATGTTGTCGGCAGTAGCAGAGATATCACCACTTGTAATAGTAGTATCTCCTGCCACTATCTCTGTTAAGTTAGCGGCTGTTACGGTCTTGTTGCCTGTAAGAGTTTCCTCGATCTTAGCGGCTGTAATATTCTTGTTGATTACGTTTTCGTTGTAGTCAGTAGATACCAGCACTTTACCGCCGTTTGCATTCTCTGTGTAAAGACCTGTGATGGTCTCCGTCTTTGTGCCGTTTACTGTCTCTGTCTTGTTTCCGGTAGTGCTTTCCTCACGTGTTCCATTAGCTGTGTCTTTAAGGTTTCCAGACGCAAGAATCTTTTCGGCTACTACCGTTTGCGTGAGGTGTCCTCCGATATACTGGCTTACATTTCCGGTAAATTTCTCGTCTTCCATAACACTATAAACATGAACTGAGTTGTTGGTTCCGTTATCAACGTAAGGAGTCTGGCACGCCTCGCACCACATATTAACTACGTTGCTATTACCCTCGATCAACACACCATTCGGAGCCGCCCCGAAACATTTCACTTCTTCGAGAATTGATTTGTTAGTGTTAAGAACAACGTAGTTCTTACCAATTAAGGTTGACAGTGATTTAAAGATAAGATTGTCACCCTGTACATGACCTGCACCGCCAACTACCAGCGCATTTTCTACTGCATGGCGGAACAAGATATTGTCTAACTGTAACTCATTGTTTACTGTGATGTTAAGCAAGTCGTATCCGTCTGTAAGTAGACAGTTTGTAATGATGGCAGAATTAACTGTGATAGTAAATAAATTTACGTTATTGACCTGAATATCCATATTACCATCAAAGCCTAATCCGGTTAAACTCATTTCATCGATCGTACCAGTAAAAAGTGGTTTCGTTGCTCCGCCTTTCATTACAATCCTTGTCGTATATCTGTCCTGACCAAAGAGCGTAACCTTTTCGTTAAGGGTAAGCGGCTGGGTTAAGTAAGCTCCTGACGGAAAGTAAACCGCCATGCCTCCATTCTGATAGGCGTAATCAATACAGCCCTGAATGGCTTCGGTATCATCTGCTGACCCGTCACCTACTGCCGGAGTAAGTCCTTTTGGAGGGAACTTAACGTTAAGCATATAATTAGCTAAGACTTCTGATAATACCTTTTCAATCTCTCCACTTGAGATATACTCCTTAATTAACTGCATAATGTAGTCAGGAAGAAGATTGTTATTCTCTGCCAATTCATTAAGAATTTTTGTCACCTTACCTAATAATTCCATGTAAGATAGAGAATCATCATATACAAGAGGTAAGATGTGCTGAACCCAATAATACAGGGGTTTTACTTCCGTGAAACTTCCAATCATAATGTGGCCTCCTTTACCATAAGTTCATGAATAGATCGCTTAAATCATTGATGATAAGCATATCTATATTTAGGAATGTTTCCCTAAATTCGTTAAGTAACTTTGAGTAGGATACTCCACTTGTTTTTCCTGTAACGTGCTCGATGTAATCATCGATGGAGTTAAGGTTCTTATTGGTGTTCTGTGTGGCTACCCTATTTTCCTTGTCAGTATTAGCTGTATTTACAGTTTCGCTCTGTGTGGTTCTTCCGTCACTAGTGGTATCAGACGTTGCGTCTGTTTCCGTTGTTGTATTGCCTGTATTATTTTCGTTGATATCATTACTACCACTTACAATAGTTTTGCTTGTGTTAGTGTCGTCCACAATGCGCGCTTCGCTCATGTAGGTATCGTTCTTTAAACCATCTAAAGCGCCTTGTGGAGTATCAGAGAATTTGTCAACGTGCGAAACTGTGGTAGTTACATCTGTGGTATCTCCGTTTGTGCCATGTGCTGTTCTCTGGTTTGTGATATCCTGAGTGGCAGTTCCATGATCTGTAGTTAATGATGTGTCATGCGTAGTACCCGTTTTGTTTGCGGTAGTATCGAGTGTGCCGTTACGACTGGTATCTGATTCCTGTGTACCAGTTTCTTTGATATCCTCCAAGCGCTTTAACTGATGATCTCGGGTTAAGTCTACATCATACATCGGATTGAATGAGATTAACTCCGATCTGTAAAGCTGATTGTAATACGGCATGATCTCGTTAAGTTTAGTGTCCAGAAACAATTTCCACAAGCCGACTGTTTCAAGTCCGATCTCACGCGTGTAATAATGTTTGAGGATTTTCTTCTCAAGGATAGGTCTGTATGCCTCGTCAAAAATCGGGAACTCAAAGTTGAATACTTTTGGTAACGCTGTGTTAATCACATCGTTCACTCCTAAGTAACCTACCGACGACGTAAGACCTGCCGCCTCTTCACAGATGAAGCGTACTTCTGTGGTGTATTTACTCATACTGTGTATCCTCCTTTTCCTCGTCCTCGGCTTCATCAAAGTACTTCACTTTGTTTTCCTCACGGAAATCTACAGTGATGTTAGTTCCGAACATTGCATTAATCTGATCTGCCGCTTTCCTCCGTGCGTTTAACCTACAGAATCTTTGCGCTTCTACACCTCCAAGATTGCTTGTGATCTCATCTGTAACAAGGCGTTCTTTCTTTTCTGTGTTGCTGTTCTCGATTCCCAGATAGGTTAATGCTTCATTCCATATCTGCCGCTTAAGAATGTTAAGCTTATCAGCGACATATGGAGCGTCAAGTCTCAACACGTTAAGGGCGTTCACACTCAGTTTATCATCACCATAAATGAAAGGTTCGTTACCGTCATACTGCATCATGAGATTTTTAAGAGTTAATCTCTGAGCTTCTGACCCAATAACCATGACAGGTGTTTTCTGAGCATTCACATTAACGTCAATTGTTCTTTCGATGTTATACAGTCTACGTGCGTACATTTCTATGTCAAGCATACTGTTAGTGTGAGTATAGTTATTAAAGATAATGACACTGTTTGTAGGGTCAAGCCTTACTTGATAGCCGTTTGCGGCGTAAGCTGTACGTTCCATAGGAATTCTGTACACGTCCAGATTACCGCCAATCATTGTTTGCAAGCATAAGTCTCCGAGAATTTCATCACGGAAATAAACTGCCATGCCGTCCGAGAATAAGGTCAGTTCAAGGAACCTTTCATCTACGGTATCTGGAAGATTCTTCCACTCGTACATATTGATTGCTAACTCTAACAGCCTATTGTAATACTGTAGGTAGGTGCGGTTATTTAACAGTGCACTTTCCCATTTTGCTTTCTTACCTCTTCCCATGTCCTCACCTCCTTAAGTTGCACTCGGTCTGTTATCGAGTGAATAGTCTCCAACTTCATTTCCATTTCTCCAGAACGTTACTCCGTTATCATATATCTGTCTTAACCTTGCCATGTCGTCGGCTGGTACAGAACCAGTTAAGCTTACGTTCTGAGTCTTGACGTAGTTCCAGTGAGGCCGAATAACTCGGTTAGGGATTTTGACTCTATGTGTAGCGTAACCATAAACGTTAAAATAGTTGTCTATGATCTGTGCAAATTCCGCACGAATATACGCGTAGAAGAATTGGAACCCCTTAATCTGGTTTGCCATGTTGATGATAGAGCCGCCGCCTCCTCTTGCCTGTGGTGGAAGTGTGGACTTATCCGCCGCTGTAGCCACAAGACTTGAGATTTTTTCGAACCCTCCCATGGCTGTGCCGCCTCCTGCTAAACCTCCGGTAGCATACATGGCGGCCGCTCCTCCTACTGTCTGAGCGATACCGATAGCCGCGTCATATGCAATGCGGTTCTGGTTCTGTGCGACCCATGCTTTAAAGGTATCCACTGTGAAAGCGCACTGAGGAAAGTTACCAATAGTTAGCTTCTCGTTGTAGTTGTTTGCCACTCCCTTGTAGTTTAAAGGAATAATCATGCATTCAGGCGTACAGCACATAGCACCTGTGACCTTAAAGGTACAGTTATCTGTGCTGAAATACTCGAACGGATAGTTTGCGGCTCCTCCCTCATTGTTAGTGACGTAAAGCATATTATATGGGGCTGTAAAAAGTTTGTTATTCTTAGGAATATAACCATCAATATCTGATAAGTGTTTATCCCTTTCGATTGTGAACGCCTCCGGTATGGTAGCCTGATAGTCGGCGGTGAAAGCTACTGGTAACATAAATATAGAAACGATACCATCTGCTTTGTTTTGTTCCGTAGCGTCTGCTATAAATGTGCTTGCTGATTGCCACGTGCTAAACACGTTGTAATGAAGACCGGAGTACACACCACCATACATTCCGCCCGTAGCGTCCTCTAAGTTTTCATCAAAGGTAGCCGCTACAATGATCTGATACACAGTGAATAAGGAAGAGATTCCCAAATCTTTGTAAATGTATTCCCCTAGTTCCAAATTTTCAGGTACGAGATTGTCTCCTACCTTATCAGTAATACTCATTTCCCGTTCAACAAATGACATATTAACTGTGTAGTCAAAGTGCCATGTCTGCATAATGTCTATCTCAAATCTGACTTCTGCTGTTGTGTTGCCGATATATTCCACACTTAAGATAAAAGCATAGAACCATTTGTTTCCATAAGATGGGTTCTGGAACATGAGGTAGTTACAATCATATAGATCGTCTGCGGAGCGGTTTAACGTCATGACTCCATTGTTTACCCTCTGGTACGTTTGGTTATTGAACGCATACTTCTGCTTGTTTAAGAAATAATTAAGCTGATTACTAGTATTACTGAAATAGATCGTATTCCTGTAGGTATTATCCAGAGGAACATTTTTCAGAACCCTTATGTTAGTGTTTGGTGCTATATACATATGTTTCCTCCGTTCGCATTTCACCGACAGCGAATCCCCAACCCTCGTTATATCTTATAACAAGATCGCCGCTGTCGGTGAGCAATGCATTATGAATAGATAAGCTTAGGCTGGAACTGTGATAGTTGCTGTACCTGTCTTTGTTTCGTCAAACGTAGATGTAGCTGTAATCGTTAAGGTAGTCGCTGTTTCGTTTGCTCCTACTGAGAGTAAACCATTCTGACTGATCGTACTTAACTCGCTGTTGACAGACCATACGACTGTCTTCGGTGCGAACCCTGTGGTTTCAACCACTGCATTAAGCTGTAACATATTACCCTTGTTGACCGTTGCCGTAGCAGGTGAAAGGGTGATGCTATTCACTGCCGGAGTACCCGGTACAAAAATAACCGCGTTAGCAAACGGAGAACTCGAGAATGTCTTCCACGCATGATACCAATACTGCCAGTAGAGACCTTCACCGTTGTAGTCCTCAGTAAACTTGTAAAGATTGTCAAAAATCATAAAGTAATCCCTATCAATCAATACTGCTGGTACCGCCTTAAGAGCGGCTTTCTCGTCTTCTGTTAAAGGTACATAACCTGCGGCTGGATCGTCGGCAAACAGTTCAGCCATTCTTACATCATCGATCTGGTCGAATCCGTCGATCTGTACTCTGTGCCCCATGAACTCTACCTTTTCCATATTAAAGGCAGATGCAAGTACATTTACGTCCATGATAGCATCAAACCTTGCTGTCGTGATAATGTACTGATCGTTCTTAGGCGAGTGAGTGTAAACTCCATTAAGGTTATAGGTAGGTTTATCATAAACCAGTTCATTCGAGATTGCCTTAATCTCGGTAACAATATCGCTTGCGCTCTCCTTTGTAATGGCTGGAACCGTCCACGGATAAAGCTGTCCGTTGAGAATGTTTCTAGCAAGCATATATTTCATAACCATGAACTCATCGAGGTTATGAGCAGTATACATACTGTCAACAATTTTAGCGATCAAGTCGGTAATACCCTGCCATGACAAGAATGCCTGCCTTAACTGATCGTTGCTGATTGTAGCTTTGTAAAACTTCTGATAGTTCATCGTATGGAAGGCCGCCCGTACATCGGGAATCTGCCGTTCCATCCATTTTGTTTCCGCTACCTGCGGATTAAAGGTATGGGCTTTAGCGATGTTTACGAATACTTCTTCGACTGTCTCGCCCAGTTCCATGAGACCCTTTTTGAAAGGCGCCCACGGGTTCCAATACATTTTGGAACTAATAATAACTCTACCAATACGATTGTACAGAGCGCTTAAAAACTCGTTCTGTAACGGCGTGTAATCCATCATGATTCCGCCTATCTTACGGATACTCTCTGTGTTACCTGCCGCTTTCGGAATTGCCATCTGATATGCGGCGCTGGAACCCTCCCTGATCTGGTTGAGGATTTCCACGCTATTAGCTGTAAGGTCTACATTTTTTGGTTTAATAGCCACTGTTATCGCTCCTTTCTGTGAACAATGAATCAAATGATTTTTCTTCGCTCTCAGACTCTAAGTCTTCGGCGTTATCGGAAACAACTTCTGACGGTGTGGTATCGCCTTCCTCTTTAGAAGGTGTCTGGAAGAACCTGTCTCTGTACTTCTGCCTCCATGTTTTATCGTTCTCCTCATACTTAGATTTCCAATCCTCACCTGCACGGCTGTCATAGTCGTTTAAGGTATCGTGGAAATCTTCGATGAGTGATAAAGCCTCGTCGCTGGTATCGTCTCCCAGCCTAGCGCGAATAGCGCTCAGTAAATCGTCTTTCTTTCTAACTGCCATTACTTACTCCTTTCTATAAACTCTTTAATGTTTCACGTGAAACATTTTAAAACTTTCTTAAAGCGAACCATATCGGCATTGATGGTTTCCAATCTGGTTCTGGATTTGGATTAGGTGGCGGAACTGGGGAACCCTCCCACCAATCATACCAGTAACGCGCGTAGGTCTGGCGTATTGGCTGATCGATTTCAGCAGGTCTTTCAAAGTTCTTTAGGAAACAATCAGCAAGGTATTCTGGTGTCTGCGTACTAACTTTAAACTGATTAAATGACTCTGGATACTGAGTCGTCGGTATCCACTGACCGTAATTAACTGTCTCCGTGTCTATCCATAATAACTGAGCATCACCATCATCGTTTGCGTAGCCATGTACCCTAGCCCAATCAGTAAAGTTAGTAGATGGAGTCCACTGCACAAGTCCCCAGCCAAGGTTGGGATTTGGGTTAAGGTCTTGCCAAACCCCCGGGTTAATGTGGCTCTCTACTTGCATATTGCCAAGCATACCGGAAATGGCTTCGACTGTCCAGCCGCGTGCTAGTAAATACCGGAATACAAGTAATGCGTTGTTCTGCATTTCTCCCATAGAAAGCCAGTAGTTACCTTTAATCCATTCGCTTTGTGCTCCTGTCCCATATCTCCAAAGCTCTAGCCAGTCGGTTGACTTAGAGGGATTAGAGTTAATAGAGACCTGCTGATCTAAAGGAACTCTGCTACTATGTGCGCCCATGGTATGATTGCTATCAAAAGCCATTTCCGTATGCCCCGTGCGTATTAACACGTCACCAGCTTTCCAAGGCTGTGTGGTCGGAAATTTTGTGAAGCCTAACAGGCTTAAACCTCGTGCCATAGTACCAGTAGTAAAAGGCCAAGTGTCTCCACCATTAGCCCTAACCACATCAAATCCTCCAGCCATTAACGCATACCATATAAATGACGAACAATCATAATATGTTATCCCGTTTACCGTGCGCTGATTGCGATATGCTTGACTATAACCGATATTCGGAGCGTTGCATTTCTCTATAGCCCATTCATAAGCTGTCTGAATACTTGCCATAGTACTAACCTCCATACCTATTAAGAATAGGAAGCAAATCATTAACGCATTTCTGAACTTCTTCCGCATTGTAGCCTGCCTTTTTTAATCTCTGTTTCCTGTCCTCACCGTTTCCGAACTGCCCTGCTATTACCAAAAAGGATACGCTCACCGTCTCTGGTAAATTAAATGCTGTGACTGTCATTTCTAATCCTCCCTCCATAACCTCTCTGTCAGCTTTAAAAGCGCCTCCGTGTTATTGTTAAGATATGTACTGATTTTATCCATCTCTTCCTTGTGCTGTGCGTCTGATTTAATCATACGCCAAAATAAAGCCCCACAACACACAATAGGAAATCCCAAGCTACCTACAAGCTGAGTTATTGCATCAACGTCCACCGCTTCACCTCCTTTATATTTCCTATATCTCATTATAACATATCGCGGAAATTTTTGGAAGAAATATGAAGAAAATGGAAAAAAGCTATTGCATTTTCTTCGAAAGTATGCTATAATATTTATAGTAACAAAGTAAATTAAAACAAGATAAAGAAAGGAAGAAACAAACATGGCAAAGGTAGATTTTTCAAGGAGCATCATCACGAACACAATTAAGGTAGCAGAGGTTAAGGTGGACAACGGAGCAGTTATTACGACAGAGTTATTGCCGATCGTAAAGGTCGGCACAGCAAAGCTTTCACCGGAAAAGGCATTAAAGATCGCTAAGGCTGAGTACAAAAACGTTATGGCCGTTGTAGTTCTCGGAATCGAAACTGTAGAAGAGGTTAGAGGAATGAGCTTCGAAACATTCATGGCGTACAGCGAACCAGTCGAGAGACCAGCGTCTCAGAGAAAGTAAAACTAAACTTAAAACAAATTTGCTGACCTATCGGCACGACGGGGAGAAAAATCTAAAGGAGAATTTAAAATGAAAAAAGCAGGACAGGATTTCACACAGGTAACAGAGAACGGTACACCATTTGAGAACGAGAGTTACGCATTAGCAACTCCTCAGCAGACAGCTGTAATCACGATGGACGACAACAAAGACTTTGTGGCTGACTTAACCAGCCGCGAGACGACATTCTGTAGTATGGTAGCCAACACGCCAGCCGAAAAGGCATTATTATTCAAAGCGATGAACAACCCTGAAAAACGTGTAGGCGACTGTATCAACATGACGATTCAGGCAAAAGACCTTTATTGCGAGGTCGTTACATGCACCAATCAGCAGACAGGACAGAGTGACGAGTGTCCTCGTATCGTTATCATCGACAAAGACGGAATGGGCTATCAGGCTGTATCTCTCGGCGTTTACAGCGCAATCAAAAAGATCATTCAGGTCTTCGGTGCACCTACATGGGAGGAACCCCTTCCCCTCGTTGTTAAGCAGATCACCAAAGGTGATAGAAAACTGCTCACATTCGACGTTGATTTTAAATAGGTAAGAAAGGAGAATGGGCGGCGAAATAATCGCCGCCCTATTTTCAATATGATTACACGAAATGGGATTGTATACTCATTAAAGATAAGCCCATATATCATCAGAGTGGGCGACGTTACGTACTACTTCTCCAGCAAGAACCATTTAGAGAAGTTTACAGAAAAGCTTTACGAGAACCGCCACGTTCTCAACACATCATTAAGTAGGCGGTTCAGCGTTTCCGTTGAGGTTCCTACCTTATGTGATATAGTGCTTTATAGTAAGGTAGAGACAAGAGGCTTCTACATCACGTGCAAAGGGGTAGAATACACATGCCTAAACAATATAATATTAAGTGGCGCGACTCTGACACAAAAAAGTTAGCAAACGCCGTAAGAAGTTACAATGCTAAGAGAACTCGACTTCTCAAGCAAGTTCCAGAATTAGACGAATTTCTTCCTCCTAAAGCTTCTACAAAGGAGATTAGAGCAGGAGTAAAGACAAGAAGAGATTTAGAGAATGAGATAAAATCCTTAAAGCGATTTCTCAAAAAGGGAGCAGAAAAACCGATCGTTACAAAAGAGGGGGTTAAGACTACCGCATACGAGAAGAAAGAACTTACCATTAAAATTAATGCCATTAATGCGCGTAGGAGAGCGGAACTTAAGAAAGCGGCTCCCTCTACTGAAAAAGGAACCATGCGAACGATAAGGGAAAATAACCTCTTACCTAAAAGGAAAGATTTGGAGAATATCTCTAAGCGAGATTGGGCTAAGTTCGTAGAAAGCGTAGAGAAGCAATCCAAAGATAGCTACTCATACGATAAGATACAGAGATACAAGGAAAACCTGCTTAAAGGATTAAACAACGCATTCGGCGAGAAAGGCAGAACCTTAATAGACTTAGCTTCTCAGATACCAGCTGAAACGCTAGTGGAAATGTATTACAACGATCCTGTATTACAGATAGACTTTATATATGATCCTCTAGAAATGGAAGTTATCATAGAGAGTATGGAAGAACATCTTAACGACTATCTTGAAAGCGTATTATAACTGTAGTACAGGGAGGTAAGTTGCATGGCATTATACACAGCGGATTTTGAAACAACTACCGACCACTTAGATTGTAGAGTTTGGGCTTATGGTATATGCGAGATCGGGAACCCTGACAACTTCATATATGGAAACGATATTAGCAGTTTCCTTAACTGGTGCAAGGAACAGGGGTCAGTAACTACATACTTCCATAACCTCAAGTTCGACGGTGAATTTATACTGTGTTGGTTATTCGAACATGGATTTAAATTCGTAGAAGATAGAAGGGACTTAGAAACAAACACATTCACAACGCTTATTAGCGACAAGGGTCAGTTCTATTCCATGGAAATATGCTGGTTCCGTAAGGGTAAGACTCGTTGCGTAACGACAGTGTATGACTCCTTAAAGATACTACCTTTCAGCGTTGCGGATATTGCTAAAGGATTCGGCTTACCTATTAGCAAACTTGAGATTGATTACGATGAGTTTAGAGAAGTAGGACACATACTTACACAACATGAAATTGATTATTTAAGGAATGATGTTGACATTGTAGCAAGAGCGCTTAACACGTTGTTTGAACAAGGCTTAACCAAAATGACACAGGGTAGCAATGCTCTGTATGACTACAAACGTACCGTAGGCACAAAGAACTTTGCGAAATGGTTCCCTATCCCAGATTACGACGCAGACATCAGACAGTCATACAAGGGCGGATTTACATACCTAGCGGATAGATTTAAAGAGGTCGATCTGGAAGAAGGCATAGTCTTAGATGTAAATAGCCTTTATCCATCTGTAATGTATTACCAACCTTTACCATACGGAGAGGGGATTTACTTTAAAGGTAAGTACAAGGAAGATAAGCTTTACAATCTTTACATTCAGATGATAACGTGCCAATTTGAACTTAAACCTAACCACATACCAACTATACAACTTAAGAATAACCTATCGTTTATTCCAACCGAATATCTAAAGTCTAGTAATGGTGAAGATGTTACGCTGTGCTTAACAAACGTAGACTTAGAGTTATTCTTAGAACATTATGACGTGTTTAACATAACGTATCATAGCGGCTGGAAGTTTAAGTCAACAGTGGGATTGTTCAAGGAGTATATCGACAAGTGGAACACCATTAAAGTAGAAAGTACAAAGAACGGGAACAAGGCTATGCGTGCTCTAGCCAAACTTATGTTAAATGCATTGTACGGTAAATTCGCATTGAATCCACATGTTCAGTCTAAGATACCATTCTACCACGATGGAATCATTAAATATAAGTTAGGGAAGGAAGAAACAAGAGACCCAATCTACATACCTGTGGGAACATTCATTACTGCATGGGCTAGATACAAAACAATCAGTTCGGCTCAGAAGGTTTATGATCGGTTTGTTTATGCAGATACAGACAGCTTGCACTTAACAGACACGGAGATTCCGGCAGAGTTAGAGATCGATGCAACAAAGCTAGGAGCATGGAAACATGAAAGCACATTCACTCGGGCTAGATTTATCAGACAGAAAAGCTATGTCGAGGAGATCGACGGGCAGTTACACATCACTTGTGCAGGTATGCCAGAAAGATGCTATGAACACGTTACATGGGATAACTTTAGAAGTGGTAGCGTATACAGCGGTAAGCTAGGAATGCAACACGTTCACGGAGGAATCGTCCTGAACGACATTCCATTCACGATTAAGAAAGGAGCATAAAATGGAATTGACATGGTTTTGTGCAGGAGTTATAACCGCTAATATTCTTTGGGTTTATATTTTGGTAAGAAAGAGTTGACAAACATAATAAAGTATGGTAGCATAAACATGAAGGTTACATAGTTTAGTTGACTAGGAATGTTGGACGCTACGGGGTGAAATCCGCTGACATTACCGTTCGGGATAGCACCTGTGGTCAGCGAGTATGTAACCTTTTTAAATGGAGGTGAAGCAATGAAATATGGTGCTCCGTATTGGAACATTAAAGACATATTACCTTATCAGCGTAATTTTAACTTCATAAACGGAGAGCGTTCAATCGGTAAGACATACACGGCAGAAGGCTACTTCATTGAAAGAGCATTAAACAACGGTGAAGAATTTGTCTATATATGCAGGACTCAGGAGGAAAAGAAAGGCGGCATACTTGAAAAGTCATTCGCTAAAGTCCTAGCATGTGAGTTTCCGAACCAGCCTATTAAGAGCACTACTGAGGTGATGGAGTTAATCATAGAAGATGAGAACGGAGACGTGATCGAGAAGAAAACTCTAGGTTACTGCCTTGCATTATCAGAAGCAGTTAAGATTAAGAAAAGATCATTCCCCTTCGTAAGATGGCTTATGTTCGACGAGTATATGCTGGAAGAGAAACAGCGCGCCAGCTACGTAAACGGCTGGAAAGAACCTGACCTGTTACTATCGATATACCACACAATCGACAGAGAACGAGACTACGTAATTTGTTTCATGTTTGGTAACAATACATCGTTCTATAACCCTTATCATATGCACACAGCATTTAATATACCTTATATCGAAAAAGGTGGAATATGGTATAATGAAAACGTACTGTTTCAATGGGCTGAAAGCACGGAGGAGTTAAAGGATAAAAAGAGCAAGTGCAAGTTCCTTAAGATGATCGACAAGACAGACTATGGTCAGTACGCAAAACATGGCGACTACGTGGACGACAACATTAACTTTATCTGTGAAAGAACTGGTAACTCCAGACACTTGTTCACATTTGAGTATGAGAAAGAGATTTACGGAGTATGGCAGGATATGAAGTTAGGTTTAGTCTTCATTGATAGCAAGTATGATAAATCATGCACACTTAACTATGCTTTAACCATCGACGACCACAAAGAGAACACGATGTTTACTCGGAGCAAATCAGACACGTTGCTTATGTGGCTGGGTAAAATGTTCAAGCTGGGTAACGTAAGATATACCAGCATGAGAGTGAAGGTTAAAGCGGAGCAAGCTATAAAGCTTATCCTTTAGGAGGTAGCTATGAACATTAAAATAGAAGATGTGATCGTGGACGCTGAGCCTATGAGATATGGACAATGGCACGATCGCAAAAAACAATATGTTGGCAGTGATGATGATTTCGACGTTTATTTTATTGGAGGTAAATTTTATTATGCAGAAGCAGACGACACATACCAGTTTTGAACCAACGGATATGAAAGACTATGCCTATATGATAGCCACAAGGCTTAATACCTTAATTAAAGGTAAGGCAGAACCAGCTTATGACAGAGCGGGTATATGGGATATTGTAGTAAGATTCGATAATTTTAGCTTTAAATATAGAGCGTCATTATGTAAATATTTTTACTACAGCTTTAATGTTGATCTTACGGCTAGAATTATTAGAGACAACATCATTAAAGAAATCATAGATTCTGTGGTAACTGAGGATAATATTAATGTAATATATGGAAAGGAATATTAAATATGGACGACGGTTATATGCCTACATGGAACGAGTGTTATGCTAGAATCAATGAACTGTATAAAGAAAACATTGATATGAGGGCTAAAATTAATAAACATGTAATTGAATTAAAACAAGCACAAGATATGATCGATGAATTAGAAATGTTAAGGGTAGCACAAAATTCCATTATTAAGGCATTAAATGAAGCACTTAGCGATAGGAAAGAGTTTAGTGATAAGCAACAAGAAATGATCGATAGATTGGAATTAAAAAGAGTAAGTAATCTGAATCTTATTAAGGAACAAAAAGAGCATATAACTAAATTAACAAATACAATAGAAAACTTAAAAGAAAAAATTGATTCTCTAACAGATTTTATTAATTATATTATGTAACCCCTAACCCA
>ENA-UOJK01001411-UOJK01001411.1-human-gut-metagenome-genome-assembly--contig:-C116-NODE-1411-length-16117-cov-8.661375_pt1 | contig 16117 bp, 14 predicted proteins | sample MGYA00242348_ERZ723895 | MGnify/ENA metagenome assembly ERZ723895
AAGGCTATCGAAACACGAATATGGAAGTGCTCTCAGTTGGTGCAAACAACCTGCTCCGAAAGCTGGATACCCGCAACTGCCCGAACCTGAAGCAGGCAATAGACCTTGCATTATGTACCAACATCCGCGAGATATGGGCGGAAGGAACCGGAACATCCGCTGTAGTATTACCCGAAGGCGGTAACTTGACGTTGCTTCACCTGCCGGACACCATTACAAATTTAACGGTCCGAAATCAAACGGAACTGACTGATGCGGGATTGGTACTCGCAGGAGTGCAGAATCTTTCGACAATCAGATGGGAGAACACCAACAAAGCTAATGTCTTATCCATAATTGACAGATGCTTTGCGCTTGATTCTATGAAGTTAGAACGTGTACGCTTGATCGGTGTAGACTGGACATTATCTACCCTTGATCCTATCATAAAACTAATCAATTTGAAGGGACTGGACGAAAACGGCAACAATGTAGACAAAGCGGTCATCACCGGTAAATGTTATGTCTCTGTAGCTACTGATGCACAAATCAACAAACTGAAGGCGGCATTTCCCGAATTAGCTATCACATACGGTCAATTGAAACCTGCTCCTGTGACGACTTTCACCTTCAGTTCTTCTCGGAATTATACAATTAAAAATTCAGTCTTCGAATGCGCCTACGAAGTTGAGAAAGTAAACGAATATACCTACAAGGTAACTTCTGAAGACAACATAACGATTGATTTTACGTTCAAATGTGAAAATCACGAAGATTTTAAGGGTTCATATCTTGTAGCCGGTACACGTTCTCAGAGTTATACTGTGACATATATTCCACTGAGAAAGATTCGGGTAGGAGTTTATAACCAATCGGTATATGTTCAAGGTGCTACTGTCACAATTGGGGACCAATCATACATTTCTGATGCAGACGGATATATTACTTTACCTCGTGGAGGTGCGGCTATATCCGGAACCGTGTCTGCATACGGATATGCAAGCAACACCTTCTCATATGGTTCCATAACATCTGATACAACAAACACTGTGTATGTATATGGCGTCGTGGATGTTAAGTTTATCGTAGAATACAATTCATCGCTCATTGAAGGTGCTACCGTAAAATGTAATGGAGTGACAGGAACGACTAACCAGTACGGTGAATGCACTTTATCATTGGGAAAAGGAACCTATGAATATTCTGTTACCCATGACACATATTATGAAAAGACAGGTAATATAACTGTTGGGACGTCTGCAACATCCTTAACTGTATATGTAGAACCAAACACGGTCGAAGTAAAGTTCATAGTAAAAGACGGCACTGTACTTCTATCCGGAGCTACTATTCAATGTGATGGGAAAACAGGGATTACTGATGCCTCCGGAGAAACGACATTGGTAATAGGTAGCAAAAAAACTCATGAATACACCGTATCTAAAAATGGATATTTCAGCGTAACAGATAACGTTACTGTTAGTTTAACCGCCATTACAGTCAACGCTGCCATGAGGCTTGATATTGAATCTTTCAAACCGATAGAGAATGGAAATATTCAGATGCTTGTTACTGGAGAGAACATTTCTCTCTATGTCACCTCAGACGCCACTGATTATATCATATCATGGGGAGACGGAACAGAAGATCATGCAGTCGGGCCAGGGAAGCTGACTTATGATCACACGTATGATAACTCAGATTTCCATCAGGTAGAAATCAAAAACTGTAGTGATGTGACCTATGCGATTACAAAAAGAAGTTTATCTCTTGTTGCATATTGGGATCTCGGAAATAGTAATGTAAATAACTTGAATTTCTCAGGTTTCTCAATGTTGAAGTATGTAGGACTTGTGTTGAAAAACGATACAGAGAGACAGTCTTTTTCCTATTGTTTCAATAATACAAGTTTAACATCTATTCCGCAAGGGTTGCTTGACAATTGCGTAGCTGCGACAAGTCTTTCAGGTATATTTAGGAATACCCTAATCTCATCAATTCCTGTAGGCTTATTTGACCATTGCACGAATGCCAGCACATTCAAATCAGCTTTTGAGGGAACATTAATATCTTCAATTCCTGATGATTTATTTAGATACAATGTAGGCGCCTCTGATTTCAACTTATGTTTCGCTAATACAAAAATCACTTCCGTTCCCGAACGATTATTCTACTATTGTACGAATGCATATTATTTTGGAGGAGCCGATAGTTGGAGTAATCCAGAAGGTTGTTTCTCACGTTCTTTATTGGAATCGGTCCCAGCAAATCTATTTATTAATAATAAGAAAGCGTTTGACTTTAGAGGATGTTTTCAATATTCAAAAATAAAGGTTTTACCTGCCGGTTTGCTTGATAATTGCCCTGTAACAAAGATGGAGCATTTCTGTTACACCTGTGATGAATTGAAACATGTGATACTTCCAGCTACAGTTCCGAATTTAGGAAATTATTCATTTGCCTATTGTCGTCAAATGAAATATTTCATTTCGACAGTAGAGACTCCCCCAATTATTGGCGCAAGAACATTCGCTTCGTCTTATATCTCTGTAAGGTTCCAAATATACGTTCCCAATGATTCTGTAGAAGCATATAAAACAGCAACTAATTGGACTGAATTAGCCGACAGCATCAAGCCTATGAGTCAATTTGCAATCGATTTCCCTAATGAAGAGGTATAATATGAAAATAGACGAATTAAATAATAACCATATCACTGCGGAAGAAGGCAAAGTATTCCGCAGAATTTCCGACAGCCAGCTGTTCGGGAATGAAATCTATCTCGGATACACCTACTACTTGTCAGGTGAGAAACTAGAAGAACCGCTTTTGGAACTCCCTGAACACTATGAAGAGATAGATGATCCTGCTGACCAAGAGACCGTTCTTATCGACGAAGATACACCGCTAGAGGATGAGGTAACTGATATTGAAGAAACAGAAACCATAGAGGATGAACCAAAAACTGATGTCGAACAAAAAAAGAGAATCACCGTAGCTGACTACCATAAACTAGAAAAGCAGGTGGCAATGCTTATACGAATAATGGGAGGAATAGAATAATGGCAGGACTAATCAATACCGGTATTTGGGGATTTATCTCCTCCGCTAAAGCAACAGGTAAGAAGATACTGAACGCTGCCGGTGAAGAAGTAGATGAATGGGTAAGTACATTCGTATCAGGCGTATCAGGCTGGTTGATTGACAAGCTCGGCAATGCTGAGTTTAAATCTGTCTTTGTACGTGAGAAGTTTATCACAAATGAATTTGTATACAACCGCATCCGGGTAACAGAGGATGAAGAAATAGTCACAAGCAGTATCAAGATCGCATCTTACTTCGATAACGGAGACGGGACATTCACTGTCTATCCGGATTTGAGAGAAGCGGACAATAACCCGCTTGCCGACAGTGACCTGTTGATAGGGTATTATCATAATCCCGGCAACACCGGCACAATTTACTCCGTTCAACAGTTTACCGCCATCTCTGATCCGGGCAGCGATCAGTCTATTCTCCTTGAAGCTGAAGGTGACAGTATCCCTTACCAGCACATGATCATTGCAAGAGTAGGAAACATAGTTGATGCAGAACGTCAATCATTCATCCGTATTTCATCAAGGACAAACTGCCAGTATTTTTATGACGGTATCGACAGCTGGGCGGCTTATTCCGATCCGGAACATGTAAGATGTACGCTTGGCCATGCAGATATCGGTCTGATTCCTGCCTGGGCAAAGGAAGCTGTAGGAAGCGTTAAGAGATGGTTTGGTTTGATCGCCGATGGAGTGATCATTCGTGGTACATTCATCCTGCACAATGACAAGACAATCGAAGACGAGTTGAACGGTCGTGAGATTCAGATACGCGGCGACTTCGAAATCAGGGAGGATGGGATCACCGGCAAATGGCAAGAAGTCATCAAGTACGCGAAGGAAGCTTCTGATTCTGCTAGCTCTGCTGCCGGATCAGCTACCACCGCAGGTGAACATGTGACCAAAATCGAAGAACTTTCTTCTGAATTTAATGTCAATTACGAAAAGTTGTCTGCTGACTTTACCCATAAAGTCGAGACTGAAACGACGAATGCTCTGGGTGCTATCACTACAGCAACAGAAGAAGCAACCGGTACACTTCAGCTCACTGCAAGGGACTTTGTACTTGCATTCACTAATCTCGTAAATACTAAAACAGAAGAGGCAACCGGAGCGATATCCGAAGCGAAGAAATCCGCAGAATCATCCCTAAAAATGACTGCCGAACAGCTTGATCTTCAATTCAAGAAAACAGTAGAAGAAAAAACAGAAGAAGCGACCGGAGCGATCACTGATAAAAAAGAATCTGCTGAATCAGACATTCAGGCTTCAGCGGAAGAACTAACAGCTACTTTCAATAAGAATGCAGAGGAAAAGGTAAAGGAAGCCGACGGAGCTATCACGACATCTAAGAATGCCGCTAAATCAGAAGTAGAACTCACCGCTAAGAACTTGACCGCAACCTTCGAAGAGAATGTTCAGAAGAAAACGATATCAGCAAAAGGTGAGATTGACGTGACAACAGAAAGCTGCAAATCTGAGCTTAACTTGACTGCTGAAAGGTTGACTACCAAGTTCGAGGAAGCCGTTGCTGATGCCGAGGGAGATATCATTAAAGAAATCGGTACCCAGGTCACCCAAAACGCAAAAGAGTGGAAGGTTGAGGTTATGGGTACCGACAAGGACGGTAATCCCAACACGATACTTGCTGCTATCAATGCCGATGAATCAGGAATCAAGATCGAAGGAGAACGAGTCCAGATTAGCGGCCAACTTTTAGTTGAAGCCATTATGACCACCGGTATAAACATAGACAACAAATTCATTGTATCGGTAGAGAATGGGAAAGCAAAAGTTACAGTAAACGGTGAAATTAATGCCACAAGCGGAACATTCTCCGGATTCTTGAAAATACCATTTAAAACTTTTAAAGAAGGAGCTATCCCAAATGCTGCTACCGGAGAATATACCGTATCTGACTATTTCAATCTCGAAGCAAAAGGGGAAGATACAGCTACTCGTCTAACTCTCAATTTACCTACTGATGAAAAGTATATTGGTACGGTCCTTACCGTCTATGATAATCCTGTAAAAACAAGAATAGCCCCTATCGTCGAGATTATAGGAAGGATGTATCACCCTTTAAATGTCGATGTTTACGGACTAAAATTAGTAACAAAAATAGAAACAGGTAAAGGAGGAGTAATACAGTTTATCGGAGTTAGTCGCTACGATGGATGCGTATGGTATGTTATTACTGACAGCCTGAGAGAAAGTACCAGGACATAAATAATACATTATTAATCACTAAAAACAGAACTTATGAAAAAGGTATTTTATGAATCATGGATCGCAAAGCATCTGCTTGGATGCACTTCTGTTAAAAAGAAAAACCGCCTGCTCATCACGAGTTAGCGGCTGACAAACACAAACAAAACAAACATTAAGGGAAATATTCCCTTACAGAATTGGTGCAAAGGTAATATTAATAATTAAAAGAAAAAATCAAATGAACAACATCGACTCAATTATTATTCATTGTTCTGCTACTAGAGCCGGGCAAGATTTTAAAGCAAAAGACATCGATCGTATGCATCGTGCACGTGGATTCAGCCAAATCGGATATCATTTTGTGGTAGATTTAGACGGTACCATTGAAGAAGGTAGATCTCTCCAAATCGAGGGAGCACACTGCAACACAAAAGGATCATCCGGTTTATCATACAATAAACACAGCATTGGAATTTGTTATATCGGAGGTCTTGATATGAGTGGGCAAGCAGCCGATACTCGTACCGATGCTCAAAAACAATCCATGCGTGATCTCGTAATGAGACTCAAACAGGAATATCCCATTGTTGAAGTTCTCGGCCATCGAGACACATCTCCGGATCTGAATGATAACGGGATTGTAGAGTCGAGCGAATGGATCAAAATGTGTCCCTGTTTTGATGCAGCTCAGGAATTTGGATATTGTCCGACAGTATTGATTCGCCCATAAATCGTGCAGACGCACTATTTTCGTACCAAATTGTACAAAAATAGTGCGCCTGCTATTATCTAGAGATCAATGAAATAACTCCATTCCGTACGAAAGTACAATTTAAAAGGCAAAACTGTTGAAACACTGTACTCCTTCTTGTTTACTCTCATTCAACACATGAGCATATACTAATGTCTCCTTCAGATCCGAATGCCCAAGGATCTCCTTCAGAGAAGCGATATCCTTTGTCTTACGCAAAAAGATGGTTGCAAAGGTATGCCTGCCGACTTTATGTGTTATATGCTTTTCTATCCCGGCAATAGCAGCTATCTCTTTCAAATACTTGTTCATCGTCTGATCAGCACATAGTTTCTCAAAAACAGGTCCCTTCTTCCTGGTACCAACTATATTCCTTAATAACTGCCGAAGCGGATCTGAGATTGGTACCTGGATTGGCATTGGCTTCCTCTTCTTCAGTTTCATGCGAAAATAAGTGAAAGTTGTCTCTGAGAACTGTTCTAAAGCCAACCCTTTTGCATCCCCTATATGCAATGAGCTGAAGCATAAGAATAAAAATAACTCAAGAGTTTTGTGATATCTATATTCCAGCTCTCCGGAAGTATACAGTTCCATCAACTTCTGCAGTTCATATTCATATAAGTACTCTCCTGAAGGAAGCCCCTTCTTGATTGACCATTTTTTGAAAGGATTTTCATCCATGTAGCCTGCGTTGAAAGCAGCCAAGACATATTTCTTGATTGTGGCCATATTCTTGTTAGCTGTATTTTGGTTATTCTCCAGCTTATGCATTAAATGAAAGAAATACTCGTCAAGCCACTCCCTTGTTATATCATCAAAATAAAGATTAGGGCTATACTCCTTCAGTTTCTTGATTACCGACAGGTTCGTCTTGTATGTAGAATCTTCAAGTCTGAGAGATTCTTTCTTTTGATAGTCCGATATAAACTCAAAGAAAGTGTTATAATCAGTCGGGCGATGATATGCCTTGAGAAAAGCCTCTCTAGTAAGTACCTTGTCACGAAGCCGATACTTTACCAGGACGTTGTTTACCCTTGCTAGAATAGTTTCTATTATAAGATTCTTATCTTTAGCTAACTTATCCCCTATTCCAACGCACTTTTTCTTATCGTTCCATTATTTTACAATAACTTAAACCTTCGTGTAAAAATTAAATTTTTCACGGTTTACATAAACGGATAACCACACGACTCCATTTTCCGAGTCGCTCCCATACGTTCTTAAATATATTTTAATGGTTACCATGGTCTACAATGGTTCCTTTTGCAGGCTAAAATAGACCACCGGTCTACACCTGCACAGCTTGTCACACAAATGAAGAGGTAGCTAATTAACTGAATATCAATAAATAGCAAATGCCGGACACATTGCTGTATCCGGCATTTTGGCCACTTCGAGGTTCCTGGCGAGTTTATCTTTTGATTTATTGATAGTTGCGCTGATGGGCTAAACATCTCTCTTTCTACCAAGAAGCGTGGATTTAGAAAATCCAACCTATCACGACTTATCATAGCTTACCAAGAATTTAATCCTTGTTTTAATCCTTGCTAATTTGCAATATCAATTATCCTGCCATCTTTCTCTAAAAAAATCTGTCTTATAACTATTTCGAGTACGAAAGCGTATTGTTTTTGCTTTTTGAAAGAACTCTATCATTTTGTAGGCTGCTTTATATAGAATGCCATTTTCATGACAATATTTTATTATAGATTCATCTTCTATTGGAATATTCATTTCGTATAGTGCATTCGAGACACTTTTCAATCGGTCTTCATCTAAAGGATGATGAAATCCCTCATTAGGAAAAGATGTAGCTTTCAACCAATCAATAGCTTTTTGTACAGTTGAATTAATTGGATATTCTGGATTTAAGACTTCTTGGGACGTTATTTCCGTTGCTGTGTGAGCTCTAAGCCAGGAGAGACACTCCTCCATAACCAAGGAACATAAATAAAGTATTTGATTTTATATTCATCTTCAAGCTTTTGTATATCCGAAGGAGAAATTCCGACTATCACTACAATATCTCTCTTGTCTTCGTAGCTTGGAGGTGTATAAGTTTTAAGAGTATAAAACTTAAAAACTACCCCATTTAAAGATAATGCACCTTGCTGTATTATTTTCTCAGAGAATAAAGGTTGAATAAGTTGATATTGTTTTTTTGTATATACTAAAATAACAATTCTACCAGTAGTAGAATCCCCTTTGGATAAATTAATGGCAAATTTTAATGCTTGTTCAAAGTGAGCCTTGCTGTAGTACTCGTTTTTAATATAAAAAGAATTTTCCATGCTTATTTTTATGTGTCAGATTATTCAAGTTCCTTTTCTTAATTGAATAGGGAGAAGCATATCTATTTCTTCGGTGGAAAAAGTCAATTCTTCATTCAATTTCAATGCCTCTGTCGCCTTTTTATATGCCTTATTAATGGTTCTTGGACTTCCTAAGTATATGTTAAACAAATCTTCTTGCAACTCATCTCTTCTTTGCATCATTTCTTCAATAGAAATATCTCCGATATTGATGTCTGTAATTAGTGACAAATATTTCTCCCGAATATTCCATAACTTGGAGGCTGCATCAGAATGTTTTTGAGCAATTTCTCCCAAATCAGTACCCTTCAAAAACGTATTAATAGCAACCAATGATGTTGAAATTATTGCTGTTATTACACTTACAGCCTTGCAGTCTCCTGCAATTGTAACTATAACTCCAGTAGTTATTAGGGCTGATAATATTATTTGCACTGTTTTAATGCAACTATTTCTGTCAGAAACAATGTCTGCGCATTTCTCTTGTGTCTTATGAGACCATACTACACGACCAAAACACTCTCTTATTTGACCTTCTAAAATACTAACTTGGGAATCTTGTGCCATAAACATCTCTCCATTTTTGTTTTGATGACCATTCGCAATTTTTATTATCGTACTCAATTGCTTCTACTGCTAAATTATAAGCATTTTTTGCTTTTGAACGAAAATTTCCATAATTCGCAATTAATTGCCCACTTCCTATGGCATACCAAGTAGTCTGGCTTTCAGGTTGATTTTTCAAATATTCAAAAAAGTCTCTACTCATAAAGTCATAGTACAAATATGACTGATGACGATTTGACCAATTCGTTAAAAAGCGATACGCTAATGTGTCGATTAAGATTCCCTTAATGGGAACAGAGCAATAATATGCCCACGCTCTTGTCATACGACATAAATTTCTCAAATTATTATTCGTAATAGCATCTCCGTCTTTTATTGCTTGAATTTCAGGCTTGGGATTTGTTGTTTTCCATGATCCACCATTATTAGCATCTGCAAAAGTATAACTACCCGCACTGTTTTCAAAGACTGGCAAAACCTCAAACTTCATGCCGTCCGAAAATAGAACCTCTACTATTTGTCCATCAGCTTTCAACGATGTATTTGAGTACGTCTTAATGATAGAGTTCTTTACAGCTTGCAAAAAAGCAGATTGCCCATTTGATGCCCATGCATCATATTTGTAATATTGAGAAGACGGCATCTCAAAAGCCATATCAATATCACTAATCCACCCATTGGCTGTATTTCTGCCATATGAACCTACGTAAAATGCTCCAGAAGTTGTCTCCACCCCCCAAAAGTCTTTGTTCAGTCTTTTACTTATAGCTTCTCGCCGAGAGGCTATCGTTGAACGCTTTGTCGTGTCAACCAACAAATTATTACAAAATGTTTTAAAATTGTCTGCTACCCCCATCTTAAATTCTTAAAAGTTATAATTTATTTATAACAAAAGCAATACCACTATATAATGCCATATCAATTCTGCCAATTTGGCATATTCCATTATGTCTTTTTCAAATATTTCTGTAATGTTGGTCTGCTAACCTTTATCCCATAATTCTCTTCAAGAACTCGAAGAATAACGGAAATTCTCCCATTATACTGTTCCGCCAAATCAGGCAACTCTTTTATTATTGACTCCAACTTAGGTTTAGCACCTCTACCTTCTTTGATGAATAAAGTATCTATCCTTTCGGATAACTCCGTATTTTCCCATTCCTTAAAGAAACGGTACAAAGTGGTTCTGCTCATTCCCGTTGCTTCTATTATCTCTTTCACGGAATAATATTGAGAGGAGAGAATTAATGCTTGTACTCGCTTTCGTACTGTTGCATTCTTATGGTTCGCATACCTACGTACCAACTCCTCTTTCTCACTATCTTCTAACTCTATGAACCGCATAATTTATAGCCTTTTCGCAAAGGTAATCAAAGTTCGGGAAATAAGATATGTTTCATTATATAATTTCATTGTTGTTTCAATAAAATATCAGCAAAAACCGTTCAATATTTAATTTTATTCTCATAAAGTCATTGAATATCAGAATAGTATAACTAATTTAGACCATGCGGAGTTCTAATTCCAAACCTCTGCAATTGTTAAATGGAGTTTACTTATGTAAGTAAGCAATGGAGCTTGCGAGAATAAAACATTCGTATATATATGTCTAAAGAATTAAAATTGCTCATTCGTGAAGACTTAGTAACGAAGAGCGGAAAAACAAGAATTGAGTTTCTAATCTATTTTGAAGGTAAGCAATACCGAGTACCGACAGGGCAAAGTGTTGAACCGAAATTTTGGATACAAAAATCTGAGTTGGTAGATAAAAGAAGTGATGATGCGACAAAAATCAATAGCTATTTATCCGAAAGAAGGCAAGAATTTGAAAAGTACAAACGGAAGAAAGAAGCATTGGAAGAAAAGGTGTCGCTTGACGAAATGAAACGAATATTGAAAGGGATTCCCTTGGAGGAAGCAAAAGGCACGAAAAATAAATCTATCTACCCAACTATCTCAAAGGCTTTTGATGATTACGTACAACTGAAAGAGATGAAACCAGGCTCTAAGAATAATCATCGGATTACAAAGAATGTTTTGGTTGATTTCTCAAAGTCAAAATACCGTAGAGAATTAACTATTGAGCAAATTGATTATAAATTCGTGGTGCAATTCGTAAAATATCTGCGAGAGGAGAGAGCTATTCCTAATCAGCAAAACACGGTAGCCAAAAGGCTAAAACTACTAAAAACCGTTCTTCGATTCTCAAATAGAATAGGGAAGTATAATATTGATGACCCATTCGCAAACTATCCTATCGAACTTGGTCGGCATAAAGAAATAGCATTAACTCAAGAGGAATACTCCGACTTCAAGAAGGCAAAACTCCCTGTAGGAGCATGTAAATCGTTAAAACTGGCAAGGAATGTCTTTATATTCTGCTGTGAAACGGGATTGAGATTTTCAGATGCTATGGATTTATCTTGGGAACATATTAACGAAAAAATGTCTTCTTTTGAGAAGTTACAAGTAAAAACCAATCAATCCGTTTTTGTTCCTATCAGCAATCAGGCAAAAGCGATATTGATAGTGTATAAAAATCAATATAAGGATGTACAAAAGCACGTTTTTCCGAGAATCGACATTCAAGTAATGAATCGGTATCTAAAAGACTTAGCAAAATTAGCAGGGATTGATAAAAACTTGACTTCACACGTTGCAAGACATACTTTCGGAACGACCTTGGGAACTTCGGGAAAAATCTCTGCATATATGATATGTGATTTAATGGGGCATTCAGATATTGGGATGAGCCAACGGTATATAAACCTATCAAAAAACGAGCTTCAAAAAGCAATGGAAGCGGTTTGGAATAAAAATGCTTAGGAAATAAGTACGCCTTATCTTGCTAAATCGCCAATGTTTTAAGTATATACAAGGCGTATAAGACAGCTCTCATGCGGGAGCTGTCTTTCTATCAGAATAAAGAAAAAATTGAGAAGCAATGATGAATAGCAGTTAATTAGCTATCTTTGTAGCGTTCCAAGAGGAACAATTGAGTATAAGGAAGTGTCTTATCCTGCTAAAATCGCCAATTTAAGTACATACAAGACACGTCAGATAGCTCTCCCGAATAGGGTGGGTTGTTTGTTCGTGTATGTACGGGTGTTTGGCGATACCTTGCAGGATGTGGACGGCAGCCCACTTCTTTTTTTATAATAAACGCCCATCGAAGGTTGCAGAGGGTACAATGCAATTTTTATGGAAGTCTTGTGGTTTTTTGGTTTTATCAGTTCCGTTGTCCTTTCTTTTATTGTCGCAAATGCAGGAGCAAAACGGCAAATAGGTTTTGGCTGGTCATTATTCTTAGGACTTTGGCTGACTCCGATTGTCAGTTTGATAGCCGTTCTTCTATCGGATAAATTACAAGCTGACGAGTATAGCAGATTAGAAAAGAAATGGGGTTGTTTAGCTCCGCTTGCAGTATCGGTTTTGATAATTGGAACTGCAACTTATATCATCTATTCCTACTCTAACAAAGATAAACGTCAAACAAGAACAAGCGTAGAATTTAGAACGCCCGAATTTCTAAAAAGCGAAAACTTGCGAGAAGAATCCGAAGCTATTATAGAGCAGACACCGTTAAGTAGCTACTCCAAAGTAGAAGAAGTAGTTCCGATAATTGAGCTAAAAGAACCAGTCAATAAACATTCTAATCCAGCTAACGAAATAGAAGTTGATTTAAACGATTTTTTAGGCACGCCTGACGATGGAACGGACTGGAATCGTACCGAACTATCAGAAGACTGCTACAAGGCATTAGCAAGCAGAGGAGTATATTATAGCGAGAGTAAAGGAACTTGGGTAATGGAGAAATCAAGAAAGGAAAAAGAAGATGCAAAAATCGCAGAAAGAAGACGACAAGAAGCTGAAAGACAATATGCGAATCAAGCCACTTGCAGAATCGTTTATGAATTGAATGGGCGACAAGCCGAAAGCATCTCATCTATCGAAAACGCAAATTCACAAGAAGGATTTATTTATTTGAAAATAGAAGTTTCTCCAAGTGGCAACGTTGTTAGTTGTGAAATAGACCAAAGAAGTATTATTGATGATTCCAAAACCAAAGAACTCTGTATTTCTTCGGCAAAGAATATCAAGTTCAATGCGATAAATAGCAAACGAAATCAATCTGGAATGATAAGGTATATCTTTTCCAAATGAAGTTGTTAATTATTGTGAATTGAATTTTTTATTCAATCAAGAGAAAACCTAAAGAAACATTGCCTCAACTCCTCTTTCCTTCGCTAAATCTACTTGTTAATTATCCTCAAAATCAAATAGCTGACCCTTTTCACTGGTTATAGTATGGTTTTACCATGGCGAGCAACTCGCCATTTAAAACTATAATTCAATGAGAACGAAAAAAGAAAAGATTTTCATCTGTCAAGAGATGGATGAAATGTTAAAGCAGAGAGTAGATTATTTGGTAAAGATTAGTATGATAAATCAGCGGAAACGTTGGATTGCTGACTATATCGAAAAGAATTTTGCAAAATTCATGGGAGAAGACCGCTTACTTACTTCAAAGGAAGTGGTTGAAATGTTACAAATTTCCGTTCAAACTTTAAGCCGAAGGATAAAGCAAGGTAAATTAGTACCTGTTAATCCCGAAGCTACAAGGAACTACCGATTCAAAAGAAGCGATGTATTTCAGTTAATTGAAAAGAAAGGAGATAATTACCATGGTTGATAATATGACTGCAAAAACGTATGATTTGAGAATAGTTTCCCATATTAACGATTCCTTTGTAAAGGCAAGACCTCGTTACTTCAAGTTTCGTTGTCCCAATTGCTATCTCATTTCAAATGGGAAGGGTGGAGATAACGAAGCCTTTATGACGATTGAGATTCGCAGAGGATTCTATGATGATTGTAGAATATACGGTAGCATTCGGAAATGGTATCATGGAGCGTTATCTGAAAATGATTTGCGTTGGGAGGAATTTATTGAAGCGATTGATATTCTCGAACAAATACTTGAATTGCCTGAAAAGGGGCTTTATAAATTCACTCTCAGTAAAATCGAAGTGGGCTTGGGTGCCAAAATTCCTTATGATAGCACCTATGTAAAAACGCAAATTGTAGGATTTAAGCGTTCCTCTTACAAAGTTGGGGATTTTGAAGGCTATCGGAAATTTGCGACCAAGAATCAAGATAGAATTGCGAAGATATACGACAAAAAGACTGAAATCCGAAAAAAGATAGGATTGATAAAAAGCATTGAAGAGGAACAATTTATTGAGAGGTCTAAAGAATTGAATATATTTCGCCCAGAATTTACCGTTCAAAAAGGGAAAGCAAATGTAAGAAAGGAAATAGGGATTGAAACCATTGGAGATATTGTCGCTCATTATCCTCGCTTATTGGCTTACTTTTTACGGCAAACTAAGCATTGGCAATTCAAAGATGATTCCGACATTGAATTTACTCCGACAAAAGGGAGTGTCAAAGAGTTTACTGATTATCTTTTGAGTGTAGCAATAAACTATTTGGGAGCAGTTGGAGTGAGAGATGTTATTTCGCAACTCGCTCCCGATTACCAATCTGATGCTCGACGTAAAATCAAAAAGCTAACGGTTGGTAGTAGCTCAGAGAATCAATTGAAGAAAGATATTATCCGAGCCTTACAAAATCAAAGCGTTGATTTGTTTAGAAGAAAAGGTTTGTAGGTGCGAATACTTATATTAGGATTTCGGGGAAATATCCCACCCTATGATACAACCCTCTATATATAGTGAAGCTCTTGGATGATATAATGAGCCTTTGTTATTGAAAGATTAATCATTAACCATTAATAGTTGAATCGCAATTCAAATGTACACTTCTCCCAATATAATGGTGGTGGCTATTGCGTTTCTTTTATAAATGGTGGGATACGCAAACGAATAACTATTGAATTAGGAGAATAACAAACGTAATACTTTGATATTGCACCTGAATCGCAAACGTGATTATCGGATGTGTGTTAAACTATTGGTTCTTCATCAGTCCTTTCGCAATAATGGTGGCTGGTGATAATTGTTTGATTGCTAAGGCTTGGAATTTATCGAAAGGTATAAGGAAACGCAGTAATATGAGAAGAGGTTGTAAAATGCTTGAATAATATTGCTAATGATGCCTATCTATCCCGAATGTAAGTTCGGGATAGATGACAGCATAAACAGTATTGTTGAGGTGATTTTGGAAAAGCAGAAACGAGCAAGTGAATAATAACTACTCAATTTCCTTGATTCGTTCAATCTGGCGATTCAGAAAGTAGTCGGCATAGAGGCTGTAATCTTCTTTTTCGTAGAAAGCAATCAGTCCTTTTCTGTAGCTCAGAATATCGGAATCCTTTGCGGAATATATAGGAATGATGCCTGCATTCATCAGAGCAATACTTTCTATCATCCTTGCTGTTCGTTTATTCCCGTCAATGAACGGTTGTAAACGAGCAAGATTACAATGTAAATATACTGCCCTTTCTAAAGGGTTGGTATATTCGCCTTGTTGAAAAAGAATTTCGTTCAGCTTGCTTTCTATTTCTTGCGGATTCTTGGGAGGAACGTAGTCTGTTCCACTAATACGAACTGCTCTTGCCCGTAACGCCCCTGATTCCTCGTTAGATACTAATCCCGTAGAAATAGATTGATGTACTCTAAAAAGAGTGCGTTCGTCTATTATCTCTTGATTCTTTTCTTTATGAATATATTCCAATTCGGAAATAAAAGTATTGTAGAGGTTTTTAAGCATTTTGGCATCTTCGTATCTCTTTTCGGAAGTAATGCCGTCTTTCAGCAATGCTTCGGTTTCAACGTAGGTATAAGTATTCCCTTCTATTTTGCCCGAATAATAGCACCAAACCACCGCCAAGTCTTTTATCTCATTGGAATAAAGCTCAGATAACTTGGAAAGAGGATTCTCTAAAATAAAAGAAGCCTTCTTTTGTTGCTCTTCGTTGAATATCGGTTTCATACCTTAGTGTATTTGATGAGGTTATTTATACGCCAGTACAAAAGTAATTATAAAAAATTGTTTTTACTATGCCCCCCACTCGAAAACCCCTTAAATCACTGGAGAATCATTGGTTTTAATCCTCTTTTTAATCCTTAAAGCAAAAATCCTTGCAACTATATACTGAATTTCAGTTAGTTACAAGGATTTAAAGAGGTTCCTGGCGGATTCGAACCGCCGTACACGGTTTTGCAGACCGCTGACTA
>ENA-UOJK01001429-UOJK01001429.1-human-gut-metagenome-genome-assembly--contig:-C116-NODE-1429-length-15934-cov-10.467851_pt1 | contig 15934 bp, 7 predicted proteins | sample MGYA00242348_ERZ723895 | MGnify/ENA metagenome assembly ERZ723895
AATGGTCGCCCCTACACACGCAATAAGGCAAGAATGCAATTTTTTGACGGTCTGAACTTCACAAAAACGCGCAGTACCATTCCAAAACGGGCCCGCCAAACAGCATCGCGATCACGATGCCCGCACACAGAAACGGGCCGAAGGCGAAGTGGTCCTTCTTCCCTGCCTTTTTGGCGGCCAGCAGGTATATGCCGTACATACCGCCAAAAACAATGCCGAAAAACATCGCCAGCAGCGTATTCTGCCAGCCCAGGAACAGCCCGGCGGCTGCCATCAGCTTGATGTCGCCGCCGCCGAATGCACCGTCGATGACAAGGCAGAGCAGAAACATCGGCACACTGACGCAGAGCGCACCGATGATGTGCGGCAGCCAGTCGGCAGGGGAGAGCAGCACGCTCACCGCGCCGCAGACCGCCAGCGCCAGATTCAGCCGGTCCGGGATAGTCTGCGTCTCGGCATCAATGAGTGAAACGCTCAGCAAGATCCCGCAGACCGCCAGCGCCAGCAGTGCGGCCCAGCTCATGCCGAACAGACCGCCCGGCAGGGCGTAGGCAGCGCCGTACCGCCAAGTGCAGCCCAGCGCCAGCACGCCGCCCAGAAGCTCCACCAGCAGGTACCGCGCCGGAATGTGCGCACCGCAGTGGCGGCACCGCCCGCGCAAGAATAACCAGCTGAACACAGGCACTAAGTCCGGCGCACCCAGCGTGTGGCCGCACTGCGGGCATACGCTGCGGCCCTTCAGCGGGTCCATGCCCCGCGGCAGCCGCCACGCGACGACGTTCATAAAGCTGAACAGCGCCGCGCCCAGCAGAAAACGAATGAGTCCCAACAGAAGCTCAAGCAGCAGCATGGCCCACCCCCGCGCCGTATTGCAGCCGGTCCTCCGCGCGGAAAACGCGGTAACCGCCGTCGGCATCATAGATGGCGTACATGCCGTTCTCCTGATACAGGAGCCGCTGCACGGTGTAGCCGTTCGGGTCGATCTGCAAAAGCGTCACTGTGCCGGGCAGTGAGCCCAGCGTGCGGATTTCCTCGGCGATGCCGTCCGCAAAGCCGTCCGCGCTTGTCTGGTCGGCGAACGTCTGCCCGGCGGAGTAGCACTGGGCAGACACGGCACTGGCCGCCAGCCGCGCAGCCTTGACCTGAGCCAGGGCCTCCCGCGCACGGGCCTGATAGCGCAGCTCCGCCGCGCCGGTCACAATAGTATACAGGACAGCGCCCAGCGCCAGCAGTACGGCGAGCTTTTCCGCAAACGCAGCTTTGGCCCAGCGTTCCCCGGTATGGCGCAGCCATGCGCCCAGTCGTGCTGCCAGCATTGTTACACATCCTCTACCATATAATAACACGCTATTTAGTATACCGTGCTAGGCCTGTATTTGCAAGGAATTTCGCGAAAAAAAACTCTGTTTTTTGTTCAAAGATAACGGAAATTATGGCGAAATCGTGCACAACCTGCCGCTGACCCACTATATTTGGTATAAATTTGCTGAAATCTCGCGGAGTTTCTTGCGAAAACGTCACATTCCGAGTATAATACCAATATATATAATCTGATATTGTGTCTAATTGTAACCTTTCACCGGAGAAACGACGGGAGCATCTATGGTGCAGTACAATAAAAATATAAAGAACAAAAAGAAAGGCTTTACGCTGGTGGAGTTGATGGTCGTTCTGGCTATCACGGCCATTCTGGCGGCGCTGGTCGGCGGCGGGCTGATCGCCTACACGCGGCTGGCTCGGTTTGAAAAGAACGAGGCCAACGCCCGCACGCTGTTCCAGACGGCGCAGATCTCCCTGACCCGGATGGAGACGGCGGGGGAGCTGGATGCGTTCCGCGATAAGGTGACGAAAAGCGGCAGCATGGGTCAGCACTTTGCCGAGGGTCTGACTGATGCGGACGGCAAACCTCTCGATGGGCGCACCCAGAAAGACTTGAACACCTATATCGCGGCACTATACTATGACAAGACCGGCGCAGCGGACGGCAACCATAACGCGCTGGTCAAGGAGCTGCTGGGCGATTACATCTACGACGCCTCGCTGCTGAATGCCTCGATCTGTGTCGAGATCGACGTGCAGAGCGGGCAGGTCTACTCGGTCTTTTACGATACAAAATCCGATAAGCTCCGCTTCAATCAGGACGGTGCTACGAATATTTATGACCGCAGCTATCACCACCGCCGCAATGACACCCTTGTCGGCTACTACTCTGCCGAGGACCGCGTCAACGTTGTGCAGCTGGTGCAGACGAAGCTGAAGGTCAAGAATCCCCGCCTGACGAACGGCGAGACGCTGACCCTGAGCTGGAGCGGCAACTCCAGCCTCGGCGATCTGGACACCTCCTACACGGCCACGGCCTACGATGCCAAGGATACCGGCAAGACGAAGCCGCTGTTTACCATCACGATCAAGCGCGACACCGCGGGTGCGGCGGATGATAACAAGCAGGTCATCACAGAGATGCCTGTTGTTATCTACCAATACAACGACGAAGGCCAGCAGACCGGCACCGAGGAGAAGAAACTCTACTTCCCGTTAAGCTACAACAAGGGCAGCTTTGTGCTGACGCTGGATGCCATGGCGGACGCGGCGCTGCTGCGCGCGTGTGAGAACGACGCAAAGGTTGCCGCCACGAGCCTGTACAGCATCACCCGCCTGCTGAACGACCCGCAGGACATCTACATTGCCATGCGCGCCGAGCCGCGGGAGAACTACAGCGACACCTACACAGCCAGCAAAGAGGAGCCGACGAACAAGGAAAACACCCTGCTGGCCAAGGTCGATACGGCGGACAAAGCCTACCTGAAATACTTCCGCCATCTGTACAATCTGCGTTGGTCCGCGGATTGGAAGAATGCCGGCGAGGGCACCTACATGCTGACCCCCCAGGCCAGCAACAGCACCGGCCTGAACTGGACGGGCGGCGGCGTCACGGTCTACTGCGCGTCGGGTGGGCAGTACCCGGCGGCCAAGGTGCCGTCCCTCAATGACCCTGTCGCCTGGCCGACGATCCCGGAACTGGGCGAAAAAATCGTACTTACGAGTAAAACAACGGGCCTTGCCAACAACAAGACGACCCGTGTTCCCATCCTCAATCTGCAATTGAGCAGCAAGTCCGTTGCAAAAACCGGCAGGGCAGAGAAGGACGAGCTGGCCGACCACTATGTCGGCCTTATCGGCGAGAACAAGGGCAAAATTTCTTACATCACACTGCGCGACCCGGACATTCAGGTCAACGTCAAGACCGAGACCGTCGCCGCTGGTGCGCTGCCGGAGGCAAACCAGCTCAAGCTGACCGCAACCAAATTCGTCACGGCGCTGGAGGAGGACGACGAGAACTGGCGCGATGTGCGTGCTGTCGGCGCACTCTGCGGCGTCAACACCGGCACGCTGGAAAACTGCGCCCTGACCCGCGGCACGAACTCCTCGACGAGTGCGCTGGTGGCCGCGGCGCTGGCGTTTAACAACACTACCACCGCAACGGATCGCAAAGCGCAGACGCTGGACGCTGGCGGCAACAGATATACCTATTATACAGACGAGCCGCGCGGCATTGGCGGTCTCGTCGGCGTTGCCATACCTAAAGCCGAGTCCGTCATGCAGGATCTGACCGTTGCGTCGGACGTGACGGTAGCGGGTCTGCTTGTGGACGAGGACACGAAAACCGTTACAAACACAGCGGCAGACCAGCAGGCCGAGAAGGCCCGCTACGCTGCCGCGGCAGCCGGGCCGGATGGCGAGAACTCCCTCTGGCGCAGCGTCGGCGTGGGCGGCGTGTTCGGCACGGTGGACGCTACCCAGATGAAAACAAACGGTGATACGAACATCGTCAACAACGGCTTTGTGACCGGCAACGGCTTTACGGGTGGCATCGTCGGCAACCTGTTTACGACGGACACCAGCGTGTCCCCGAGCCTGACGGGCCTGAGGAACAACGGCACGGTCAGCGCGGGCGCCAACTATAAGGGCGATACCAAGGGCGATGCGCGCAGCCTGGTGCTGGGGCAGTTCTTCGGCGGCATTGCGGGCTACGGCAAGGGCGTGACCCTGCAAGGCTGCGAAAGTGTGACCCGCAGCGACCTGACCGAGACCCAGCTCAAGGAGCAGGTCATGGCGGGCTTCGACAAAAAAACCGGCACATTGACCGACGCCAGCCCCCTCAAGGGCGATTTCGTCGGCGGCCTTGTCGGCTACGGCAAGGATATTATGCTGAACGGCTGCAAGACCGGCAAGGGCTACGTGCTCGGCAGCCGGTTTGTGGGCGGTCTGGCCGGTGGTTTTACCGGCAGCGGCGTACAACAGAACGATACGAACAGCAGTGACGTCTTTGGCAACCGCTACGTCGGCGGCATCGTGTCGGTCAACGGCAGCAACAGCATAATCAGCGGCATGACCAATACGGGTCTGGTCGCGGCCTTTGGAAAGAACGCAGCCTACGTCGGCGGCATCGTCGGCGTCAATGATGCCGACTGGGGCGGCAGTCAAGACCCGAAAGCCACAGCCACCGTGCAGAACTGCGCCAACCGTATGTCCGGCGACAACGCCACCGACACCCGCCGCATCAACCTGTTAAAGGAGCTGAGCGGCTCCGCGGGCGGCTACGCCGACTACGTCGGCGGCATCGCGGGCTGCAACGGCAAAAAAGGCGTTGTGACGTGGGATGAGAACGGCACCCCGACGCTGGGTGCCATCCTGTACGGCAACAACTACGTGGGCGGCGTGGCCGGTTATAACGATGAAAATGCGACAATCTCCAACACCTCCGGCCAGAAACTGACCATCAGCGGCCAGATCGTGGCGGCGGGCAAGGCTGTCGGCGGCATGATCGGCCTGAACTGCGCCTCCACGCTGCCCTCCGCCACTGTGACGGTCAGCCGCGTGGCGGGTCAGCAGCTTGTCGGCGGCGTCATCGGCGCCAACCTGCCGGTGGGCGGCTTCACCGTGACGGGTGGCGCGTTTAACACAGATGTGGCCTCGGGCCGCGTCGAGGCCGACGCCGTCGCGGGCGGCATCATCGGCTACAACCGTCTGCTGGCGGCCAAGCCCGCGGACGTCACGCTGGCGGCGCTGCTGCCGAAGATTGACAAGAGCACCGGCGTGCTGACCGACAGCACCGACGTGAAAACGGCAGACGACGAGGTCATCCTTGCCAACTTTCAGAACAAGTTCAACCTGCAGGCCGACATCTACGTCGGCGGCATCGTCGGCGCAAACGACGCTAAAACGAAGCTGACGATTCAAAATGCAACCAACGGCGCAACGCAGAACGCCCTGTCCGTCGGCGGCCTGAACCCGTCCAACGGCGCGTTTAAAGACGGCGTATTGCTGAACGCGCTGGCCGGTGGCCGCTATGACTTTGACACCGCGCGCGGCGCACTGGCGGGCGGTATCATCGGCTATGCCACACCCAACACGAAGCTGGAAAACTGCACAAACTACGGCACAGTGGCTCACAAGTGCGCCGCGGGCGGCTTTGCGGGCTGGAACGAGGGCACGATCACCGACGGCAGCATGGCGGCGTCCCTCGGCAACCGTGAAACCGGGTATACCTATCTGGGCGGCGTTGCGGGCGTCAACGGCGGTCTTATTCAGTCTGCCTACCCGGCTAAAGACTGCGCTGTGCGCGGCGACAGCTATGTCGGCGGCATTGCGGGCGTCAACCTGGGCGGTGACGCTGCGGCAAGCAAGGGCCTCATCATCTGCACAGAGAACGACAGCACTGGCACGGTGGAGGCCAACCGGTATGCGGGCGGCGTGGCCGGTGCCAACGTCGGCAACATTTCGCTGCCTGGCCAGCTGCAAAGCAGTGTCACCGCCACCGGCTATGCGGGCGGCGTGGCCGGTATCAATACGAAGAACGGCATATATACAGGCCGCATCTACGGCACTGAAAACGCCAACGGCGCGGTCAGCGGCAGCGTTACTGCCGCCAACTACGCGGGCGGCGTGGCCGGTACGAACAGCGCCGAAATCACCCGTGTGGAGAACTACGCCTCGGTGCGCGCCAGCACAAAATATGCGGGCGGTATTGCGGGCGTGAACGACACGGGCGGTACGATCAGCCATTGCAGCCATGCGTCCGGCAATGCCGACGCGGTCTACGCCACCAACGGCGAGGCGGGCGGCATCGCGGGCAATAATAATAAAGACGCGCTGATTGAGAATGTGCAGGTCAAGGCCGACGTCACCGCGGCCAACGGCACGGCGGGCGGCGTCACGGCCACGAACTTCGGCACCATCGGCCAAGACAGCAGGCCGGAAAACAACAGCAGCGTAAGCAACTGCACGATCACCGGCACGTCGGAGAGCATCGGCGCTGTTGCGGCGTACAACGGCAAGGACGCGACCATCCGCAATGTGCAGCTGGCGGCAAACGCCAACGTGCGGTTCAGCACCCCGGCGGTCACCATCGGCGGCCTTGCGGGCATGAACGAGGGCACCGTCATCGGCTGTCAAGTCGGAAACGATGCGCTGTCGCTGAACGACGGCCTGCGCGCGGGCACCAACACCGTCACGCTGGGCGGCGCGGTGGGCCGCACCACGGCGGACGGCACGGTCAGCAGCACTGACGTTCTGCTGAATCTTACACAAAATCTTGATAAATATACAAATTTGGGCGGCGTCGCAGGCCAGAACGACGGTACCCTGAAGCAGTGTACCTATTCCGGCACGATGGGCGGCGACGCGGGCGCGGACGGCCTTGTCTCCGACGGTGCACGCAGCACCGGCAGCACGGTGGGCGGCATTGCCGGTCTGAACAACAGCAAAATCACTGGCTGTGAGGTCAAATACATCAAACTGCAGGTCAGCGGTATCAGCAACATCACCACGACCCAGACCGCAGACGAAAAGCTCGCCAGTGCCAGCCATGTGGGCGGCATTGCGGGCCGCAACAATGCCGAAATCGTCAACAGCTATGTCGCCACCGAGCGCAGCAGCAGTGGCGAGGGCAGCATCATCACGGCGCGTTACGGCTTTGTGGGCGGCGTCGCGGGCTCCAACAACGGCACTATCACGGGCAGCGGCAGCAAAAAAGCGCTGGTCAGCGGCGACACAACAAAACTCGCCCTTGTTGCACAGGTTGAAAAATGGCTGGGTGCGGAAGATGCCAATGCCGGCATCAACAGCATGGCGGCAGAGCTGACCACAGGCAAGACCTACGCGGGCCTCAAGGGTGTTGACACTGTGTCCAAAGAAGGCTGCGGTTATGGGAATGTCTATAGCCAAAACGGCCTTGCCGCCAATGATCTGCTTGTCGCCCTGCGCGGCAGCAACAACAGCGAGACTGTCTGTGCCGCCGGTTATCTGGGCGGTCTGGCAGGCTTTAACTCTCTCCGCGGTACAATCGACACTTCCGCCACCGGCCAGTGGTTTGTCTATTCTGACAATGCGACAACGGCATCCACCGTCGGCGGTATTGTCGGCCAGAACGAATCCAACGTCACAGACAAAAGCGTGCTGGACACTGTGGTAAACTGTGCCGCTGTGCGCCGGTTTACGCGCGTGTTTGATAGGTCTAAGAACAAGGACGATACAGACGATGACAACATTTACAAGAGCGAAAATCGTGTTGTTGTCCATGTGGGCGGTGTCATTGGCCAGCAGCAGAACCGCAGCGATGACCGGTGGTCTGTCAGCAAGGTAGTCAACTGCGGCAGTGTGTTCAACAGCCGCTCGGCCAATGTGGGCGGCGTGATCGCCTATTGGCTGGACTACGGCGGAACCGTGCAGAAATGTTTCAATTTTGGCAAAATCACAACAAACACGAACGACAAAAACAGCGGTTACGGTGCAGTCGGCGGTATTGTCGGCTTTATTGACCAGCCTATTTCCGGCGGCACCACAAATGTGCTTTCCTGCCGTAACTACGGTCAGATTTGGTATAAATCAAACGGCGCAAATGACTGCGCGGGCATTATCGGTAAAATCGAGATGAAGAAGCCCACCGATATTATGACGCTGAACATCATCGACTGCGTCAATAGCGGCGCAATCAAGGCAGCGTCGCAGGCAGTCGGCATTCTGGCATGGATCGGCCCGTACGACAAGGGAAATATTGATTATGTTACAGTAAATATTGACCGCTGCCGAAACCTTAATACAGACTTTACGTGTAGCAGAAAAATCGGCATTGTTGGCAGCCGCGGTAATGGCTCTGGGTCGAATAAAGCAACCAATGTCACAAACTGCTTTGCGACGGTTGGTACAGATTGGTTCCCGATTGCCTATTTGCGCCTGAGTGGCGAGAATGTCACCGGCCACGGCAACTATTATATTGAAAATTCCTACGATGCAGGCAAGAGCTTCTTTAAGAATGATTCCCGTAAACTGACCACAGAAAAACCGAACAGTACAACAGGTAACTGGGAGAAAGCGGATAAGCAAGGAAGTGACAAGGCCTACAACGAGACAGATTGGAACTCGTCCTCGAAAAAAGTAAAAGCACACCGTCTGTACATAGGCTATAACGTCGATGACAAAACCTATCCTTATATTGCGTTCCTGCCCACTTTGGCAGACGATGGGAACGGCGCAGCGTACAGTCTGTGGTGGATTAGCGGTCGTACATCTGCGGGCTCGCCTGCCAAACCAAACTCTGCCTATATCAAGACCGACGGTAAGAAAGCCTACATTTTCGATGATACCGGCGCGGGCAATGATACCAATCCCGGCAACCAGAGAGCGACTGTGATGCTGCAATTCGGCGAAGCCGCGAACAGTACGAAATCGGACGTTGATATTACCGACATCACCGACGAGGTCATCCAGAACTACTATAAGTACGTGCTGGACAGCACCAAGCCAGCCAAGCCGGGAAAAATCGACGTCAAGGCCAGCCAGGTGCAGGACGCGGACAACAACGTCTATGGCCGTTATGAAGTGACGTGGGCCGAGCCGAGCGACAGCGACAAGAATGCCAGCCCCGCCGCTTACTACCGTGTTGAAATTCTGCCCTGCGATGCTGCGGGTAAAGTCGCATCGGATGCAGTTCCCTATCTGAAAGCGGACGTCTACCAGCGCAGCTATACCTTTGTGGCTGATAAAGCGTGGACGGGTAACTTCGTCGTGCGTGTAACGCCCTACAATACCAACAACGACTCGAGTCTGGCTGATAACTTCAACACCAGCGGCGTGCAGACCTTTATGCACGCCCTGCCGACACCGGAGATTGAGTTCCGGCTGGTAAAGCGGAATAACGGCGGCTTTGACTGGAATCAGTGCCAGACGCCGGATGAAAAATCGAGAGAATTCAAGTATGAGGTTGTCGCGGTGCTGAAAAACTACACCGAATACCCGACAGACGAGGCATGGACCGTTAAGCTGACCGATGGAACGTATAATTATTATTTTGCACAGAATGGCAAGCAGTACATCCGCCTGACCCAAAATTTGGAACGCACTTTGACGCTTACGGCGCTGGCAACCCCGGACAACAGCAGCAGTACAAAGTATCTGCGCTCGGCCCAGTACAAGTCAGAGACCTATCTCCCGTCCCAGTGGCGAGACAATCCGGGCTCTGCCAAGGACGAGGACGGTCTGCCGCTGGGCACGCTGAAACAGGACGGCGACACGGACTATGTGACTTACACCGGCCAGACAGCGGAGAGCTTTGAAGCAACCGTGAAGTTCAGCTTTACCCCGGGGGTCAAGAGCAACAGCAGCGAGCACGGCAGCCCGACCTACCGCGTCATGCTGCTGGCAAAATATCTGGGCAATGACGAAGTCAACGGCGTATCTTTGAACGGCCAGTACATCACGCTGGCCGCGCGGGAAAGCATTGTGACAGCGTCTCCCGTCACCTTCAACCTGAACAGCCTGCCGTCGGATGCTATGACGAACTACACAGACTTCCTCGTTGTCGCGGTGCCCGTCACCAGCGGCAAGGGCGATATGAAGTATCGCTGGGATGCCACGCCAGACGAAGTGTCCGCAGCCATCGCCAGCCACGCGAGCGAGACAAACGACAAAAACAAAGAAATCTGGTGGAAGAACGGCTATGAGATCGTCCGCACGGGCGAGCACAGCTATACCTATGCCCATCTGACGCCGCTCTGCTTCTCCGACGTGAACCGCACCGATGACCCGAGTTGGGCTACACAGGCCACGGTAACGACCCCGCAGATCATCTTCAAGCAGCTGAACCTGAATGTTCTGAAAGCCCCGACGCTGGCGGAAGATACAGACGGCGGCGTGGTGAACCCGGCCAATAATCAGCTGACCTACACATTCAAATGGACACAGGACGACATGAAGACCACTGACGCAGCCCCCGACTACCAGATCAAACTCTACGGCCTGTTGACGGACACAGACGGCAATGTGACCGGTCAGGAGCAAATTGCGCTGAAGGACGGCGTAAATCTGGCCAATGAGGTTCAGCGCAGCGGCAACAGCTTTACCCTGCCTGTCAACGTGGATACCATGCTGGCCAACGGCAGCGACAGCTGGCGCTATGACAAGGTTCGGCTCGAGGTAACCCGCGTGGCGGCAGCCGGCACCACCGAAATCGGCGCGTCCGCTGTGGCGGATTACAGCGTTAAGCAGCGCCTGCCCGGCATCAGCGCGCCGAGCTCCATCACCCGCGTCAACGGCGAGACCGACAATGCGGATGCCCTGCTCTATACGGTCAGCTGGTCGCCGTCCGACGACGAGCGCATTGACCACTATGACCTGTGCGTCGTCGATGACGGCGGCAAACCTGTGCTGACGCTGCCCACCACGGGCAACGTCGGCAGCCTGACGCTGGATCTGGAGCAGTATCAGGGCAAGGCATTGCGCTTCCGCGTCATTGCCCGCCGCAAGGCTGGTAGCAATTGCTTTGACGGCCCGGACGGCGCGTTGAGCCAGTCCGAGACCATCGTCAGCCGCGCCAAAGCACCTGTGGTTGAAAACGTCGCTTTTGACAACAACAGCCCGAATCAGGAGACGTTCCTGAACGACCTCAAGCTCAACATGACGCTGGAGGAAGCCGCACAGGGCAATGTCTACTTTACCGGCTATATCTTCAGCAACGAGGACAATTACAATACAATTGCCAAACTGGCCGAGGCTTGGCAGGGCAAAGGCACCGGACAGGCCAAGTATGAGGCCCAGCAGGAATTGACCAAAGCACTGGACGAGATGCTGGCCAGCGGCGCCGCCGAGCTGGTCATCCCGAAAGACAGCCGCACGGTGGGCGGGAGCGCCAGCGTCAACGACACCACCGCCAGCTATACCTTTGTGCCCGACGGCAACGGCTTTACGCTGACGCCCGACCACGCAAAACAATACCTGCTGCCCGCGGTGCGCGTTATGCCCACCGACGGCAGGACAGCGTCGAACTGGTTCTACATCCTGCAGAAGGATACCAAAGCGGCACAGCTGCCGGCCATCACGCTGGACGCCCCCGTGGACGAACCGGAACGCGCACTTGGCAATGCCGTTTACAAGCAGGAAGTCAACCTGTACAACGACCCCGAGTTTGCCGTCGAGCGCGGTAAGGCCTCGCTGGAGCTGCGCCGCTTTACGGTGGAGTGGACCGCGGTGAACAAGTACACCCAGGCCGACGGCACGGTGCGCAACCTGACCAACAGATATACCTTTACCGTCACGCCGCTGGGCAAGGACAAAATGCCCTACAGCATTACGGTGACGACCTACGACAGGGACGTGACGGACATAGACGGCAATGTCACGCATAAGCGCGGGGAAATCAAAACCGTTACCAAGACCTATGACGGCAAAACGACGGCGCTTGACAAGCAGACCGACGTTGTGAACGAGGAGACCGGCGAGACCCGCATCTGGTACGACCTGAGCGTTGAGCCTGTCTACGACAAAGATAACAACCTGATTGGCTGGGAACAGAAACCCTATAACGTCACCGGCACGGTGGAAATAGACGGCGGTACGCTGTACTACAAGGCACAGACGGTTCCCATGCTGGAGCTGGTGCAGGAGGACGGCGCCGAGCCTGTTTACCGCATCACCCTGCCCGAGCTGCAGGAAAAGGTGCAGGACGATTCGCTCGAGCTGCAAAAGTTCACCGCAAGTGTGATGCTGCAGACGCTGGCGCATTCGGATAACAAGGGTAAGACCGTCGAATCCGGCATGGTCAAGGTCTCCGTCAACGAGACGAACACCGCCGATGCGACGGAGGATGCCCAGAGTATGGACTCCGCGGAGAGCGTCGCGCCCGCCGAGACTGCAGAAAGCACGGCGGCGGAAAGCGCCCCCGCAAGCGTGCCCCCGGTCCTGATGCGGGCCCGTGCGGCACTGCCCATGGCGACCCCGGAGACCGCCGCTGCCCCGGATGAGACGGACGCGGCGGAAACCGCGCCCCCGAAACGGACGGAAACAAGCGACGCATCGTAATTTTATTTCAGGAAAGAAGGTGGCATTATGCACCGCAGGGCACGCAGCATTCTGCGCGGGGAGCAGGGGCTTTCGATGATATTGGTCCTCTGCATCGGCGCGCTGTTTGTGGCGCTGTCGGCAGCGCTGGTCTATGCGGCCTCCGTGCTGACGGCCAATGCCAACCGCCAGCTGCTGGAACAGGAAGCCTACCAGCTGGCAACCAGCTTTTCCGACGTGCTGGAAGGGGAGCTGAACAATAAGGACAGCAGCTTTGCCAAGTTCGTCAATGAGCAGTTCATGTTCTCCCAAAGCTACGGCAAGGACATCTATGATTTGGAATCCCAGCCCAAGGAGTTCGCCTGGAAACCGAAAGGCAGCCAGCCTGATGGCGGGGCCGAGGCCATCACGGTAACACTGCGCCGCCGCCCGGGCGACGGTGCCGACAAGCTGAACCAGACGGCGAACAGCACCAGTGTCACAGACCTGCGCAACCTGCTCGACACATTGGAGGGCGAAGACCGCAAGGGCATGGCAATCGTCGATTTACAGCTGGACATTACGGTGACAGTCACGAAAAACGGCGAGAGCTTTGCCTTCACGCGGACCTATGACCGCACAGTGAAGTACGACAGCGACGGCAGCCAGGCAAAAAACAATACATTCCCCAAGGTGTATTACACAATAAACGACAGTACAACAAAGTATTACCGTATTAGAGACCTGACGTTCTACGCCCCCGGCAGTGGTGAACAGTCCATTACTGCCGACAACATTGGCAGCAACCGCCTGACGTTCCATTGCGACACCAGCCAGCAGCCCGATTCCATCACCTACACCCGCGGTGCCAAACAGAGCACCGGCACAACACAGGAGTGACCCGCTATGAAACATACTTTACAAAATCAGCGCGGCGAGACCATTGTGGAAGTGCTGGTGTCGTTCCTGCTGCTTATGCTTTTCACGGCTATGTTCGTCGTTTCGCTGCGGTACGCCCGCGCCATGTCCCAAAAGGCCGAAACGCTGCGGGAGACAGCCTATGCCTTCTGCGCCGGGCTGTACCCGGCCAATAACGCGGCCCCCGACTGGAAGGAAGAGAAGGACGGGCTGAAGTTCTCCTTTGGCGATTACGGTGAGTTTACGGTGGATGGCGTCGAGCTGGACAGCGTGGAAACGCACGCGGCTGATGACGAAAACCCTCACAAATTTTACCGCTATAGCATGAAACCCAAGGAAGAAGGGACGACCAACCCATGAAGCAGCGTTTGAAAAACCAGAGCGGCACAACGCTGGTGGAGCTGATCGTCTGCATGGTGCTGCTGTCGCTCTTTACGCTGGCGGCGGTCACGCTGATACAGCCCAGTGCGCAGGCGTACATGGACATCCAGCAGCAGACGCGCGCGCAAAATCTGGCCGATGCGCTCATTGAGACGATCCGCGGCGAGGTGCTCGAGGCGAACGGCTATATCCGCTTCACCGACGGCGCGACAATCCCCAATGATACTGATAAAGATAAAGGATATGACAGCATATTTAAAGAAAAAACAGGGGTGAGTGACGGTACAGCACTGGAATTTAGTGTTTATCCCAATCACATCGAATTGATTGATAAAGACTATGTACCGCCATTAACAAAAAGTGACGGGACACAACTGCTGAAACAGGAACAGGCAAATGCGCTGAACGGCTACCTGCACATGCGGTTTTATCAGCAGAGTGGTACAGATAACAGCCCGCAGCACACTGCAACAGATGAAAATACCAAACAGGTGACGCGGAAATACGTTGCTTACGCCTATACGACGGCGTACCCCAAGGACGCTTACATGGGGTTGTACATCAAAGACTTGCACTTTTATGCTCGCAGTTATCAAAAACCCAAAAATGGAAGTAAATATGCGCGTGTTACCGCAATTACGGTAGTGCTGACGATAGCTAAAAAGGATGCAAGCGGTCAGAGTGTGACGCTTTGTACGCAAAAAGCAATTATTGCACTGCCGGGCGAACCGGTGTATATTGAGAAACCCGGCACCTGGGACGGCAAGGCATCGTCGGAGTCGTGAGCGGTGCCCTCCGGGACGATTTTTGAAAAGTTTATTACAATCCCGGCGGATGTACTGGACAAATTCAAATGGACTGGTTATACTTTAAAACATGAATACCTGTGTGCCGGACAAAATGCAGGAACGTCATGGGCATCAGAGCAGAGAGGATGACTAGGATGGCAACAATTGAAATCAAAATGCTGGGCGGCTTTGAGATCCGTGTGAACGGCAAGCCCGTGCTGGCACAGCTGGCGCAGTCCCGCAAGGCAACGGCGCTGGTGCAGTATCTCGTTTTACGGCGCGGGGAGCCCGTCTCCCACAAGGTACTGACCGATACCCTGTGGGCAGGGGAGCGGTCCACCAACCCGGACATGGCCCTGCGCGCCATCTTGCATCGCTTCCGCCTTATGATCGACGCGGAGGGTCTGGATGAGATGAAGGACTGCATCGTGACCAGCCGCGGCTACTACCAGTGGAACCCCCATCTGGACTGCAGCGTGGATGTGTTTGAGGTCAACGACCTGTCGGAGCTGGCCCGCAAGGAGAGCGACGCCGAGAAGCGCAGCCGCATTTATGAACAGATCGTCAACCTGTATGACGGGCGCCTGCTGCCGCAGTCTGCGTCCGAGCCGTGGGTCGAAAGCGTCAGCGTGCGTCTGCACGGGCAGTACCGCACAGCCATTTTAAACCTGCTGGAGCTCTGCAAAAAATGGGGCGAGAGCACCCGCATCGTTACGCTGTGTACCCGCGCGCTGGAGCTGGACCCCTACGAGGAGCGCCTTTATCTGGAAAAGATCGTCGCGCTGGAGACGCTGGGCCGCCACGAGGAGGCGGAGGATCTGGCACGCCGCGGCAGCGCCATGGGCTGCCTGCATCATGCCATTGAGCCGGGCCGCGCAGGCTCTGCCTACCGCCAGATGCGCCAGGCAGACCGCAATATGGAGAGCGAGGTCTCCAAGCTGATCTCTGCTCTGCCGGATACCGAGGACACGGGGGCCTGCATCTGCGACTTTGAGACGTTCAAGGAAATTTACCGCGTACAGCGCGGCGTGCAGGTCCGCTACGGTCTGCAGGTATTCCTGGCGATCCTGACCGTGGCTCCCAGCCAGAACACCGATGCTGCCGAGACCGTTCTGATGGTGGAGCAGCTGGGCGATCTGATCCACACGAATCTGCGCCAGTGCGATGTGGCCGCCCGCTACACCGATATGCAGTATGTTGTTATGCTGAGCGGGAGCACCGCCGAGAGCGGTACCGGCCCGCTGGAGCGCATCAAGGCCGCGTTCTACCGCATCCCTGCCCATGGGCGCTACCTGTTGAGCTATAGCCTCTATGTTCCCGAGGCCAAGGCCGACAGCGGGCGCGTCCGCCGCCGCAAAAAGACGGCGAAGAAGGAAAAATAAGTGAGCCGTTAAGCCGTACAGTGAAAGCTGTGCGGCTTTTTTGCTGCACGGACCGGCAAAGAAACGATTGGTAGGGGCGGGCATTGCCCGCCCCAGCGTGTCAAAAACCTCCCTCTGCGAGGGAGGTGCCCCGTAGGGGCGGAGGGAGAGAAC
>ENA-UOJK01001447-UOJK01001447.1-human-gut-metagenome-genome-assembly--contig:-C116-NODE-1447-length-15745-cov-6.325303_pt1 | contig 15745 bp, 11 predicted proteins | sample MGYA00242348_ERZ723895 | MGnify/ENA metagenome assembly ERZ723895
CCCGAGATTGCCACGTCGGCCGTTGGCCTCCTCGCAATGACAAATCTGGGAGCCTTACTCGATCGCCGGGCATGCCTCCAAATTTGCAGTCTGCAAGGCGCTCGCTGAGCGCCGCTACAGACGCAATTGGTGCATACCATTTTATCGGCAGCTGGTTCGCATCGGCAGTGCCTTCCCGAGATTGCCACGGCCCCGTTGGGGCCTCGCAATGACAAATCGAGAGTGTTTACCGTTTTGACGATAGCCCGCTTCTTGCGTCGGAGCAGTGCCGGGTCCGGCTGTCCACTCCCCTACAGGGTGCGCGCAGTCGTTGCTCCTCAGTCCACGCGCTCGAACACCATCGGGTATTCCGAGCCGAACATTCCGCCCCAGTCGCCGCTTTCCTCGTCCTGCGGCGGCGTCAGATAGAGCTTGTCGTCCTCCACGGAATAGTAGAGGATATCCTCCCAGTCCTCCCCGCTCTGCGTCAGGTAGAGGATGCCGTTCGAGGCCGTATAGGTCCCGGATGAGCCGTCCACATCGAGCTGCAAACCGGCAAAAGCCTGTTTCAGCATCGCCTCCTGATCGGGATACTTCTCACACAGCGCGTCCTCCAGCGCATTGAGCTCTTCCCGGAGCGCCTTTGCGTCATAGTCCATGTGATAACTGCCGTCCTCCTCGAACGTGACGAGCATCGTCATCACCGTGGGATCATCCATCTGCAGATCCAGGCCGAGCGCATCGAGCAGGTTCGGCGTCAGGTCGACCTGCATTTTCCAGGTCCCGGTAAGTACCGCATCCGTCTCTCCCGTCGTCATGTCTTCCCCGTAGAGAAGCCGCGCGATCTGTGCGCCGATGCGCTTCTCCAGCGCCGTCAGCTCGTCCTCGGAGAGGTCGAACAGGCCGACGGGGCTGTCCGAAAGGGCCTCGGGCTGCGTCTCGAGCGCTGCCCAGTGCATTGCAAGCGTTCCGAGCAGGCCCTGCTGCTCCGTCAGGTCAAGCGTCGCCGTAAGCTGCGCGCCGCCGTCCGCGGTGCCATAGCTTACCGTAAGCAGGTCGATCTGCTCGGCACCGTAATCCATTGACAGGCGCGCCGTCAGGCTCTGCGCCGCGTCATCCAGCACGAGCTGCAGGCCATAGCTGCCGGTCTCGTCGCCGACGGCAAGCGTCAGCACGCCGTCCAGCCCGGAAAGGCCGCAGACAAACAGGACCTCCGGCTCCGCATCGTCCTCGGCCGTCCAGACCTCGATGCGGCTCCACGGGTTCTCCTCTCCGGCAAGCTGGATGCGAATCGTGATGTCCGTCCCGGATTCGCGGGTCGTCATCTCCCACGCGCGGACCATGCCGTCGCCGTCCACCGAGACATGCAGCGGCGTACGCACGTTGTCGATCAGCTCGCCGATCACGGTATCTGTGCTCATCTTCACGCCCATATTGACGGTGAAATCGATCTCATAGGCATCGCAGAAGGCTCTGCACAGGCGCGTGAGCTGCTTTTTGCTGAAGTCGATGTCGTAATTCGTGACCGGCACGCTGCGCCCGTCCAGCGTCAGGACGGACGTCCCGGCCTTCGTGACCTTCAGGCTGTCGCCGAAGGTTCGGAGCTTATCCTGCAGATCAGCAGACTGAGCCGGGTCTCTGGCGGTCTCCTCCGGGAACAGATCAAGGTCCTCCAGCGAGCCGAGCTCACCCAGCATTTCGCCGAGGGCGGAATCGGCATAGGCCTCGGCAATGCCGTGCGCCGGGATGCTGTAGACCTCGTCCGTGATGCCGGGCAGCGTGAGCTGCAGCTCCTCCGCATCGCCATAGAACGAAATAGGCAGCGTCCCCTCCCCCCACGGCACGGTCAGCTCAGCCGTGCCGCCGAGGCGCCGCGCCGCATTGTCGCGCTGCGAATAGAGCTCGGCCGCGAGCGTTTCGCCGTCGGATTCGAACGTGAGCGAGGCCGTCAGCGCGCGCTGCTCGCTCAGCGGGCCCCGCAGCGTCTCGGCAAAGGCCATCAGATTCTCCGGGCGGCCGATCTCCGTCTCGAGGGCAGCGGCCGTCTTCTGCCACGCGCGCTGCACGCGGGCCTCGGGCGCATTCCACACGAGGAAGTAATACAGCGCTCCGGCGGCCAGCGCCAGCACAACGACCGGGAGCAGGATCCAGAGCCAGATCCGCTTTTTTCGCTTTTTCGGCGGCTCCGGCGGCAGGTTCTCTCCGGGCATGACCGGCATTTCCGGCGCAGGCTCCGGCATTTCGGGCATTACGGCCGACTCGGGCATCGCCGGTTCCGTTTCCGGCGGGTCGAGCGGGCTGCCGCAGGCGGTGCAGAAGCGCACGTCATCGGCAAGCGGCGCGCCGCAGTTATGACAATACTTCATAATTTTCCCTTTCTCTGTTTCCCTGTCAGAATAATGGTATCATGGTTTGTCAAGGAAGCTCTGGATAAATCAGCAAAAGCGGATGGCGAGAGATTTTTGGGCAAGTCGAGGTACGGAAAGTGCAGTTGTACTTTGTGTACCCGCAAGGGGCATGCCGCATCCGTAAGGCGGCAAAGCCGCCAACGGCTGCGCAATACCACAAACTTTCCGAACCGATGGATTGACGAAAAAGATCCGGCATCCGCCGCAGATGATTTATTCAGAGCTTCCTTACTATTTCCATCCTATCATGAGACGATGGGCCTGTCAAGCAAGTTCCCGGTTTTGCGCATCCATATCTGTGAATTTTTAACACAAACTTCGTTGATTCCGGCCGGAAAAGCTGCTATACTGACAGAGATAACAGGAAGAAGGTATGACTTATGACTTTTGAAGAGATCGAAAAAAATGAAACGATCCGCGCCTATATTTCCAAGGCGGACGAATCGCTCGTGGCGCTGGGCTACACGGAGCACAGCTTTGCCCATGTGACGCATGTGGCGGCTATGGCGGGCTATCTGCTCGAAACGCTCGGCTACGACGCCCACACCGTCGAGCTGGCGAAGATCGCAGGCTATCTGCACGACATCGGCAATCTGGTCAACCGCATCGAGCACTCGCAGAGCGGCGCCGTCATGGCGTTCCAGATCCTGACGTCGCTCGGCTTCGGGGCCGAGGACGTCGCGACGATTGTCACGGCCATCGGCAACCACGACGAGGGCACCGGCGTGCCGGTCAACGCCGTCGCGGCCGCCCTCATCCTCGCGGACAAGGCCGATGTGCGCCGCAGCCGCGTGCGCAATCAGGACACGACGACGTTCGACATCCACGACCGCGTGAATTACTCCGTGAAAAAGTCCACGCTGAAGATCAACGAGGACCGCACGCTCGTCAAGCTGAAGCTGACGGTCGACACGCACTTCGGCTCCGTCATGGACTATTTTGAAATTTTCATGCAGCGCATGATCCTCTGCCGCAAGGCGGCCGAAAAGCTCGGCCTGCAGTTCAAGCTCATCATCAACGAGCAGCAGCTGATCTGAGCGGCTCCGCATCCAGATCGCAGTAGGGATACAGCCGCTCCCACCTCCCTGTCTGCGGGTCGCGGGCCACGCTGCTGCAATGCGAGGCAAGCAGCTCGATAATGGGATAGACGTCGATCCAGATCTCGCTGTCGCACTCCTTCTGCGACTCGTCGAAGATCAGCTGCAGGCCGAAATGCAGGTGCACCGTCTCGATATTGTTGACGTTCTCCTGCGCAGAATAGCCCGTGCGGCCCATAAAGCCGATGACGTCCCCCGCCTGCACCCGCTGCCCGACGGCAAGTCCCTCGGCATAGGGCGTGTCTTTGCGAAGATGGGCATAGTAATAATAGCGCTTCCGGTCGTCGGAGCGGATGCCGATGCGCCAGCCGCCGTAGCGGTTCCAGCCGAGCGCCTCGACCGTGCCGCCCTCCACAGCGCAGATGGGCGTGCCAAGCGCACCGAGGATGTCGTTGCCGAGATGCGGCCGCGCATAGCCATAGCTGCGCTGCGCTCCGAAGTCCGGGTAATGCGACCAGGGATAGCCCGCCGCAATGGGCGAGAACGCCTTGAGGCCGTAGGCCGGGATCCACTCCGCTTCGTCGGTCTGCGGGTCCGTGCGCCGGATGGCAAAATGCCCGACCAGCCCGCCGAGCGCCGCGCCGTATGCCGCGCGGTAATAGGAAAAACAGCGCCCCGCCATGCCGGGCAGCCGCTCCGGCGGCGTATCGCCGCGCAGGGCCTGCGCCGCCCGCTGTGTGTCCGCCACAGTCACACCCGTTCCGCCGCGCCATGCCGCTGCCAGCGCCAGAATATCGATCCAGTCAAGGGGCTGCTCCCCGCCCTGCGAGGCCATGTCCAGCTCCAGCGCGCTACGGAGCACCGGCGCACTGAGGCGGAAGTCCACCCAGTGAATGTAGTCCGCCGACGCATGCGGCAGCAGGCCCAGCAGCAGGATCGCGATCAGCACTTTTTTCATCTGCACCACCTCTCCGGTTATTCTGCCGGGGAGGTGGTCGTTTTATGCCGAAAAACAGGCCGCCGATCAAATAGCAGGAATCAGAAATCAGCCTGCAAGGCGCTCAGGGGGCACTGCTACAGACGTAATTGCTTTCGTAATTGCTTTTTTCATTTTAACGGCAAGAATGCCGCAGGGGGCACTTCATTCCCCTGCGGCATTGCTTTTCCGGATTCAGATGACCTGATAGCCCTGATCCTCGACAGTCTTCTTCAGGAGCGCGTCGTCGACCGGTGCGGACAGCGTCAGGACGGCCGTGCCGCTGACATGGCTGACCTCGGCCTTTTCCACGCCCGGCAGGGCCTCGAGGCACTTCTTCACGCGGGCCTCGCAGTGACCGCACATCATACCTTCGATCTTCATCGTCTTTTCCATGGATGTTTCCTCCTTGTTTTCCTTATGATCTTCAGCCGTTTTTGCAACGGTCTGCTTTGCATGGTTCTTCCGCTTGTGGTCGTGCTTTGTGCTGCGGATGTGGAACAGGTTCAGGCGCAGGGCGTTCGTCACGACGCAGAAGCTCGAAAGGCTCATCGCCGCCGCGCCGAACATCGGGTTCATCTCCCAGCCGAGCAGGTGGATCCATGCACCGGCGGCAAGCGGGATGCCGATGACATTGTAGAAAAATGCCCAGAACAGATTCTCGTGGATATTGCGCAGCGTGGCGCGGCTCAGGCGGATGGCAGCCGGAACATCGAGCAGACGGCTCTTCATGAGCACAACATCCGCCGCGTCGATGGCGACGTCCGTGCCCGCGCCGATGGCGATGCCGGTGTCCGCACGCGTCAGGGCGGGGGCGTCGTTGATGCCGTCGCCGACCATGGCGACCTTGCCCTGCTCCTTCAGGCGGCGGATGACGGCCTCCTTGCCGTCCGGCAGGACGCCCGCGATGACCTCGTCCACGCCGGCCTGCGCGCCGATGGCCTTTGCCGTGCGCTCGTTATCGCCCGTCAGCATGACGACGCGGATGCCCATGCCCTGCAGTTCCCGGACGGCCTGCGGGCTGTCCGGCTTGATGATGTCCGCCACGGCGATCACACCGAGGAGCTTGCCGCTGCGGCAGAAGAACAGCGGCGTCTTGCCCTGCTCTGCCAGCCGGGCAGCGCGGTCCTGCGTCTCCTGCGGGATCGCGGCAAGGCTCTGCACAAAGGCAAGATTACCGCCCGCGAGCTTCTGCCCGTCCAGCTCGGCCGTCAGGCCGTTGCCGGGCACGGCGCGGAAGTCTGTGACCTCCGGCGCGTCCATGCCGGCCGCGCGGCGCACCACGGCACGGGCCAGCGGATGCTCGCTGCGCTGCTCGAGCGCATTGGCCAGCCGCAGCAGCTCATCCTCCGTCACGCCCGGCGCGGGCAGCAGGTCCGTGACCTCCGGCTCGCCCTGCGTGATGGTGCCGGTCTTATCCAGCGCGACGATCTCGACGCGCCCGGCCGATTCCAGCGAAGCGGCCGTCTTGAACAGGATGCCGTGTCTTGCGCCGACGCCGTTGCCGACCATGATGGCCACCGGCGTGGCAAGGCCGAGGGCGCACGGGCAGCTGATGACGAGCACGGAGATGGCGCGCGCCAGCGCATAGCCCACGGTCTGGCCGACAAGCATCCAAACGGCGAATGTGACGAGCGCGATGCCGATGACCGCCGGGACGAACACGCCGGAGACGCGGTCGGCCACCTTGGCGATGGGGGCCTTTGTCGCGGCGGCGTCGCTGACCATGCGGATGATCTGCGAGAGCGTCGTATCCTCGCCGACGCGCGAGGCGCGGCAGCGCAGGAAGCCGGACTGGTTCAGGGTCGCCGCGGAGACGGCATCACCCGCGGCCTTATCCACAGGGATGCTCTCGCCGGTCAGCGCGGCCTCGTTCACGGCGCTGCTGCCCTCCTCGACGACGCCGTCCACAGGGATGGTCTCACCGGGGCGGACGACGAAAATGTCGCCGGTGCGCACCTGCCCGATGGGGACGAGCGTCTCCTTACCGGAACGGACGACAGTCGCCGTCTTCGGGGCGAGCTTCATGAGGCTCTTGAGGGCGTCTGTCGTCTTGCCCTTTGAGCGGGCCTCGAGCATTTTGCCGACGGTGATGAGCGTGAGGATCATGGCGGCGGACTCAAAATAGAATTCGTCCATATAGTGCATGACCAGCTCGGCATCGCCGTGCAGCTGCGCGGCCGTCATGGCAAACAGCGCATAGGTGCTGTAGCCGAAGGCAGCCGTGGAGCCGAGGGCCACGAGGGTGTCCATATTCGGCGCGCGGTGCAGCAGGCTGCGGAAGCCGCTGAGGAAGAAACGCTGGTTGATGACCATGATGATGATCGTCAGCAGCATCTCGGTAAGGCCCATGGCGACATGGTTGCCCGCCAGGAAGCCCGGCAGCGGCCAGCCCCACATCATGTGGCCCATGGAGAGGTACATCAGCACGAGCAAAAATCCGACCGAGGCGATGAGGCGGCGCTTCAGCTTCGGTGTTTCACGGTCCTCCAGCGCCTCGAGTGCCTCGGACGGCCGGGCGGCCGACGGCTCTGCGGCCTTGCGCTTTGCGCCATAGCCCGCCTCTGTCACGGCGGCGACAATGGCGGCTTCGTCCGCCGTTCCCTCAACGGCCATGGAGTTCGTCAGCAGGCTCACACTGCACGACGTCACACCCGGCACCTTGGAGACGGCTTTTTCCACGCGGGCACTGCAGGCCGCGCAGCTCATTCCGGTCACTTGATATTGTTCCATCGTTCCCATCCTTTCCGATGAATTTCCGGGATCGCTTCACTTCATGAGCTTCTGCATGGTGCGCACAAGCTCGTCGATCACCTCGTCGTTCCCGGCGCGGATATTCTCCGCGACACAGGTGCGGATATGGTCGGCCAGCAGCTCCTTGCAGAAGGCGTTCACCGCCGCGTTGGCTGCGGCCGCCTGCGTCAGGATGTCGGGGCAGTAGGCGTTTTTCTCCAGCATGCCCTTCAGGCCGCGGATCTGGCCCTCGATCCGGTTCAGCCGGTTCATCAGGCTCTTGTATTCCTCGTCCGTGCGGACCTTGGTCTTCTGGCAGCAGCATTCTTCCATGACGGTCACCTCGTTCTTTCAAATACCCCGCTGGGGTATCTTGATTATATACCCCTGCAGGGTATTCTGTCAAGATGGAGCGCAGAACTTTTTTCAGTTTTTCCGTTTTTGCGCGCAAAAAACCGCCGGCAAGGCCGACGGTTCGGGATCGGGTGCGATTTGTGGCTGCTGTGATATGTGGGTCTCGAATCACAGGTTCCCATGCCGCAAATATCGGCAGCCTCTATGGCGCTCAGGGAACGCCGCTACAGGAAATTGGGGAAAGCGTTTTCCATTTTAACGATGACCGGTACAAATCGTTAGTGCTCAGTATTCACATTCTCCTCCGCCAGCAGGGCGGCGATGGCGGGCGGGACATAGCTTGAGACATCCTGCCCGTAGTGGCGCAGCTCCTTGACCATGGAGGACGACACGGCGACGTTATCCGCGCGGAAGTAGACATATTCCAGCGACGGATCGATGAGCTTGTTGACCTCGGCGATGTTTTCCTCGTAGTTGTAGTCCATGTTGTTGCGCAGGCCGCGGACCATATAGCCGATGCCGTGATGCTTCGTATACTCAGCGATGAGGCCGTCGTAGATGCTGACCTCGCAGTTACGGATGCCGCTGTCCGCCAGCGCGCGCTCCATGGCCTCCTGCATGCGGCGGCAGTCAAAGGCGCGCCGCTTCTCGGAATTGACGGCCATAACGATATAGACCCGGTCAAAAATGGCCGAGGCCTTGCGCACGATGTCCATATGACCGTTGGTAAACGGGTCGAACGACCCGGGATAGACCGCTTTTTTCTCCATGCGTGTTCCCTCTTTTGCAGATGTCGCGCCGGAAAGCCCGGCACGGTAATTGTAGCGGAACGGCCCGCAAATTGCAACACAAAAATGCAGCCGCCCGGTTTTCGGGCGGCTGCATGAAAAAACGCATTATTCGCGGCGAAGAGCCTCGATGGGGTTGAGCTTCGACGCCTTCACGGCCGGGACGAGGCCGAAGATCAGGCCGATGAGGACGGAGAACACCACCGCCACAAGAATGGCGGGGACACTCAGCGCCGTCGGCGTATCCATGAACTTCGAGATGAGCTGCGACATGCCGATGCCGCCCAGCACGCCGAGCAGGCCGCCGATGCCGGTCAGCACGGACGCCTCCGTCAGGAACTGCGCCAGAATGCGGCGGCGCTTTGCGCCGATGGCCTTTTTCAGGCCGATCTCCGCCGTGCGCTCCGTGACGGTCACGAGCATGATGTTCATAACGCCCACGCCGCCGACGAGCAGGGAGATGCTGGCGATCCAGATGAGCTGGTTGTTCGTCGCGCTGCTCATTTCCTGCAGCTGCTGGGCCTGCTTGAGCAGATCGTCGCTGCGGTAGGAATAGCTGTTGTCGCCCGTGGCTTTGCTGGCGATGATCTGATGGCTCGTCAGATAGTCCGCGACGGCCTTGCCCGCGTCGGTCATGGTGTCGGTCGACGTGGCGCGGACGGCCACGTTCTGCGGCTCGTCGAAGCGGTAGAGCACCGGCCAGACGGACGTCGGCACAAAGGCCAGGCCGCTGGACTCCTGCACATACATCGCATAGTCCTTCACGGAGTCGATCTTCGGCTCGAAGCTGGATTTCTGGCTCACCACGCCGACGACCGTGAACGGCTCGCCGGAGATCTCCACGATCTTACCGATGGGATCGTCCGAGCTAAAGAGCGTCTTGGCCGCCGTCTCATCGAGGATGACGTTCTTACTGGCCGAGGCAAAGTCGCGGGCCGTAAAGCCGCGGCCGCTGCGGACCTCATAGCCGTAGACGGAGAAATAGTGATCGTCCACGCCGTAGAGCTTGCCGCTGAAGCCCGTGTTGCGGTAATAGAAGCCCTCAACATTCTCGCGGCTGCGGTAGAGCGTCACATCTGCCACGCCGTCGAGGGCAATCATCTCATCGCGCTGCTCGTCCTGCAGGACGCGGATGCCGTCCGGCGTCTGATAGGACATGTCGACGGCCCAGTCATTCTGATAGAGCTGGACATTGACGATATTGCTGCCGGAACCGATGAGATTCTGCTTGATCTGCTCATTCGTGCCTTTGATGGTCGAGATGATCGTGATGATGGAAGCGATACCGATGATGATGCCGAGCATCGTCAGGAACGAGCGGAGCTTATGGCCGAAAACGCCCTGAAATGCAAGCTGGATATTTTCAAACATGCTCTCGCCTCCCGTTAATAGCTGCCGTAGTAGTAGAAATCATCCGAGTTGTCGCTCTCAATGGTCTCTGCGTTCTCCTTCACATCCTTCCCGTAGGGGAAGGCGATCCAGTCGTCGGCCGTCAGGCCGCTTTTGATCTCCGTATAGCCCCACTGCACGACGCCCGTCGTGACATACTGCTTGTGCAGGAGCTGATCCTCACCGCGGCGATAGACATAGCTTCCGCCGTCATCCTGCCGGATGAAGCGTGTCTCAATGCGCAGGGCATCCTCGCTGGCCGTCGACGCAGCGTTAAAGTAGACGTCGACCCACTCGTCCTCGCGCAGCGGGCTGTCCGCATCGAGCGCAATGAGCATGGTGTAGAAGCTGACGTTCTGGTTGCCGGACGAGTAATAGGGATTATTGGAGGAGGGCACCGGGGTATCGGAGATCTCCGCCACCGTACCGTAGACCTCGCCGTGCTCCCACGACTGGATGCGCATCTGGGTGCCGACCGGATATTTATCGCGGTCAAGCTCCGTCACGCCGGTCTTGACGTAATAACCGCCGCCGCCCGAGACGATCACGACGGGGCTTCCCTCCTGCTTGGCTGTGTCGGGGTCATTCACGCGGAGCACCGTGCCGTCCAGCTTGGACGTTACGACGCCGTTCGCCGCCTCCTGCTTCATGCGCTCCAGCTCGACCTTGTCCATGCGGAGCTTCAGGTCGAGGTCGCGGATTTCCTTCTGCTTCTCGGCGCGCATCTTTGCGATCTCCGCCGCAGTGTATTCGCCGTCATAGTCGACGACCGTGACATCCGGGCCGGGCGAAACACGGGGAGCAGCCTGCGTTTCCGTCTGCACGTCATCCTGCTCCGGCACGAACACCGTAAAGCGGATGGTCTGCGTTTCCTCGTCGCGCGTAAGCTTCAGCGGAAGCTCGCTGAGCAGCTCGGCGTGCAGGGCATTGCCCTCGCGCACCTGGAACACGACCCACAGCTCCGTTTTTTCGCCGAGGAGCTCTTCAAAATAGGACTGATCATACTGCATATCCGCCGCGCAGAGGTAGAACAGCGGAGAGGCCTGCGTGCCCTCGCCGCCCATGAGATAGGGCAGCTCCTCCGGGGCAATGGGAACGGTCGGCTCCGTCGGCTCAGGCGGCTGGGTCGGCTCGTCCGTCGGCTCCGGCTCCGTCGGCTCCGTGGGGGGATCCGTCGGCTGCGTCGGCACATAGGGACGCAGGCGGTTGATGTTGGCGAGGTCCTTTTTGGCCTTGTTGAGGTTCAGGTCATCCTTCTTGACCGCAATCTCCTGCCGCTCGACCTGAATGTCGGAGAGTGTGGTGTCATAGCGGAACAACGGGTCTCCCTTCTTGACGGTCTGGCCCTCCTGCACGAGCAGGGCCGTGACGGTCTGCGTATCGGAGGCATAGATCTTCTGCAGGTTATCTGCCGTCACGTTGCCGGACTGCGTGCTCTCGTTCGAGAGCCAGCCCATAAACATGGACACGGGCGCGACCTTGACAGGCTCGCTGCGGTGTCCAAGGTACCACAGCACGCCCACGACGATCGCCGCTACGAGCAGCAGGCTGATGCCCGAGATCACGATCGCTTTGACACTCTTTTTCTTATGCAAGGCTCTCACCGTCCCTTCTGCCGTCCGACAGGATGCCGTCGCGGATATAATTGATCCGCTTTGCGCGCTCGGCGATCTCCTGCTCATGCGTGATCATGATGATCGTAGAGCCGGTGTCGTTCAGCGCATCGAAAATATCCATGATCTGGTTGCCCGCCGCAGAATCCAGCGCACCGGTCGGCTCGTCCGCCAGCAGCAGCTTCGGACGGCCCACGATGGCGCGCGCCATGGCCACGCGCTGGCACTGGCCGCCGGAGAGCTGGTTCGGGCGGAAATTCAGCCGCTGACCGAGGCCCATCATCTGCAGGGCCTCAATGGCGCGCTCGCGGCGTTCCTTCTTGTTCACACCGGCATACAGCAGCGGCAGGGCGACATTGTCCACGGCCGAGAGCTTCGGCAGCAGATAAAAGCTCTGGAACACAAAGCCGAGCAGGCGGTTGCGGATCTCCGCCAGCTGGTTTTCGTTGGCCTGGGTGACGTCCTCACCCGCCAGCAGATATTCTCCGCTCGTCGGCACATCCAGGCAGCCGAGGAGATTCATCAGCGTCGTCTTGCCGGAGCCGGACGGGCCCATGATGGCGAGATAGTCGCCCTCCTCGACCTGCAGGTTGATGTTTTTCAGAATGCGGACGGTCTCCTTGCCCTGTGGATAATCCTTGCAGATATCCTTCATTTCAACGAGCATAGGTGACTCCTCCCGTCTGAGAAGACTCGCCGTCCTCGCTGCCCGCGGACTCGCCGTCCTCGCTGCCCGCGGACTCGCCGTCCTCGCTGCCCGCGGACTCGCCGTCCTCGCTGCCCGCGGACTCGTCGACGCCGCCGTTATCGACGCCGCCGTTATCGACGCCGCCGTTATCGACGCCGCTGTCATCGACGCCGTCGCTCGGCTCTGCGCTCGGATCCTCCGTCGGCATGGTGTGCGTCGTCGGGTCGCCCTCCTCCATGCCGTCCGCGGGGAAGGCGATGTAGTCCTCCGCCGCAAGACCGTCGAGGATCTCATAAGTATTGTAGGACTCGTCAAACGTGCCGACGGTGACGGTGCGTTTTTCCAGCTTGCCGTCCTTCTCGGCCCAGACCCAGAAGCCCTCCTCCGCAGAGCCCTGCAGGAATGAGGCATCGAGCTTCATGGTGTCGGAGACTGTGCCGCCGTCCGACGGCTCGATATAGACGTGCTGACCGAGCATCAGGCCGTCCGTGCTGTTGAGCTCGACATAGAACGGATAGTTGCTGGAGCTGCTCGTATCATCGGAATTGGAATTGCCGTAGCCATAGGACATGCCGCCGTTGCCGGAGCTCGGGTTTTCCGTATCGATCTCCGTGATAGTGCCGGACCAGACGGAATCATCCACGCGGGAACGGATGACAACGGAAACACCGACCGCGATGTCGCTGCGGTTCAGCTCGTTGATCTTGCCCTTGACGCGGTAGGCGCCGTCCTGCACCAGCGTGATGTAGGCTGCGGCATTGCCGCTGCTGTCCGTGCTGTTCTCGTTGATGGACTGCACCTTGCCGTCCACGGGAGCCGTCACGTTCGCGCTGCCGGAGCCGGAGGTCATGGAATCGAGTTCCTTCTGCTTGACGGTGATATTATACTCCGCTTCCTTCTTGTCGGCCTCGAGTGCCTGGATCTGCACGGTATAGGAGAGCTGCTCCGAGGTGGGCGCGCTCTTCTTTTCCTTCTCGAGCTGGGAGATCTGGGCCGTCAGATCCTTGACGTTGTTCTTCATCTGCTCGATCTCGAGCTTGGCCTTGTCGATGGTGAGCTGCATGTCCTCCATATCATAGGTGAACAGGACCTCGCCGGTCTTGACCTCCTGGCCGACCCCGACATTGAGCTGCTTGACCTTCCGGCTGGAATCGCGTTCGACCTTGATCTCCTTCTGCGCCACAACGATACCGGCGCTGGCATTCGCGCCGCCGAGTGAGCCATAGCCCGTAAGCGCCGCCACAGACTGCACATAAACCGCCGCTTTCACGGAGCCGCAGGCAGACAGCAGCCCGACCGCAAGTACCAGCGCAAGCAGGCAGCAAAGCATTCGTTTCTTCATCGTAGATCCTCCGTTTCTGCGCCGCAATGGCGCTTCCTCTCAGCCAGCCGAAAAAGTCCCTCTGGTTTTTCGCCGGACTGTTTCCTCTATATAGACGGCGCCGGTGCGCCGTTCGTTCCCTTGTATCGGAAAATAATTCCGTGGAAAAGGTGCCTCAGCGCGCGAGGATGGCCTGCAGGGCAGGCTCGAGCTCCGTCGTGTCGAGTGATTCGACACGGCCCGCATCGCAGGCCTCCGCCACGGCGGGGTCGATGGGCAGGCGCGCGAGCACCGGCAGATGATAGGCCTGCGCCGTCTCGTCCAGATGACTCTTGCCGAAGATCTGATGGCACTTGCCGCAGTCCGGGCAGCGGAAGTAGCTGTAGTTCTCCACAAGGCCGATGACGGGCACATGCATCATCTCGGCCATGCGTACGGCCTTGGCCACGATCATGGAGACAAGCTCCTGCGGCGAGGTGACGATCACGATGCCGTCCACCGGCAGGGATTGGAAGACCGTCAGGGGCACGTCGCCCGTTCCGGGAGGCATGTCGACGAACAGATAGTCGACATTTTCCCACACGACGTCCGTCCAGAACTGCTTCACCGCGCCCGCAATGATGGGGCCGCGCCAGAGAACAGGGTCGTCCTCGTGCTCGAGCAGCAGGTTCACGGACATGATCTGGATGCCGCTTTCCGTCACGGCCGGGTAAATGCCCTCCTCATCCGCACTGGCGCATTCGCTGGCGCCGAAGGCCTTCGGGATGGACGGGCCGGTGATATCGGCATCCAGCACGCCGGCGCGGCGGCCGGTGCGCTGCATGGCCGTTGCCAGCATGGCAGAAACGGTGCTCTTGCCGACGCCGCCCTTGCCGGACACGACGGCGATGACCTTGCCGATCTTGGACTTCGGATTGGGCTGCGCTTGCAGGCTCTCCGGCTTGCGCTCCGAGCAGGCTTCGCTGCAGCTCGAGCAGTTGCCTCCGCAGGATTCACTCATAATGCAAAAATCTCCTTCTGACCACTCCGGGGTGTACGGAGCAGATATAGTCATGGTATATTATAGCCGCTGCGGCCCCCGGACACAAGTCCGAAAGCCGCAGAATTCATGAATATTCCATTAAGAAATCGCAAACCGTCAAAAACCTGCCCGACCGAAAGTTTCGGAGGGAGGAAAAATGGGAAAGGAAACCATACGAGTGTCCTTTCCCGTTCCACAATTCGGCGTGCAGGCCTCACCCCTGCTCCAGCGCCTGCGCGGCCTCCTCCCAGCGAGCCAGCAGGTCCTCCAGCTCCGCCTCGCAGCGCTCCTTTTCCGCCGTCAGGCGCAGCAGCTCCTGATAGTCGCTCGCAGCCCCGGCCAGCGCCTGCTCGAGCTGCGCCGCCTCGTCCTCCTTCGCAGCGATCTCCCGCTCGAGCCTGCGGACGAGCTTTTCCAGCTCCTTGCTGCCGGAGACCGGCTTGGCCTGCTTTTCCTTCTTTGGCTGGGCGGGCCGCTGACGGGCAGCCGCCTCGTGCTCCAGAATGGCGCGGTATTTGGCATAGCCGCACGGGAAGTCGCGGATGGTCCCGTCTGAAAGCTCCCAGACACGGGTGGCGAATTTATCGACAAAATAGCGGTCGTGCGAGACGAAGATCAGCGTGCCCTCGTAGTCCTCGAGGGCGCATTCGATCCATTCGCGCGAGGCGACGTCCAGATGGTTCGTCGGCTCGTCGAGCACGAGCAGATTGATTTTTTCATCCATGAGCATGCACAGCCGCAGCCGCGACTGCTCGCCGCCGGAGAGCGTGCCGACGGTCTTGAACACGTCCTCGCCGGAGAACAGGAATGCGCCGAGGCGGTCGCGCGCCGTCTGGGGCGTGCAGTTCTTCTCATAGAGCATCGTGTCATAGAGCGTGCGCTCCGGGTGGGCAAAGTGGATGACCTGCGGCAGATAGCCCGACTTGACGGACGGGCCGAACTTGATCTTGCCCTCCGCGGGCAGCTCGCCGAGCAGCACGCGCAGGAACGTCGTCTTGCCGGTGCCGTTGTCGCCGAGCAGGGCGATTCGTTCGCCGCCCCGCACCGTCAGCTCCACACCGGAAAACAGCGTCCGGCCGCCGAACTGCTTGCTGAGATTCTTGACGGTGAGGACTTCGTCGCCGTGGAACTCCTTTTCGCCGAAGCGGGCGCGGAGCGTCTTCTCCTTGGTCGGCCGCTCCGTCTTCTCGATGCGCTCCATGCGGTGCTGGATGGACATGGCGCGGCGGTAGAGCACGCGGTTGTTGATGCCCCAGCCCTTCATGCGCTCGACGGTGAAGCCGAGCTGCTTGAGCTTGGCCTGCTCCTGCTCATACTGCCGGAGCTGATGGTTGAAGCGCTCCTGCTTTTCCTCGAGATAGAAGCTGTAGTTGCCGCTGTAGAACTCGGCCTTGCCTGCGGATATTTCAATGATGCGCTGCACGACCTGATCAAGGAA
>ENA-UOJK01001467-UOJK01001467.1-human-gut-metagenome-genome-assembly--contig:-C116-NODE-1467-length-15523-cov-5.366822_pt1 | contig 15523 bp, 5 predicted proteins | sample MGYA00242348_ERZ723895 | MGnify/ENA metagenome assembly ERZ723895
CCTATTCGTTTCCCAAATATACAATGGGCTGACTATATTATGAAAAGCTCTACGCTTCAGAGCCAGCATAATCTGAACATCTCGGGAGGAACAGATAAAGTACGTTATTTCATCTCTGCAGGTGCTTATACGCAAGGAGGACTTTTTAGTGAGTTTGATCTTCCTTATAATTTAAGCTATCAGTACCGTCGGTTTAACTATCGTACAAACTTGGATATGGATGTCACTAAAACGACTACTTTGTCATTCAATATTAGTGGTAATGTGAATAATTCAGATCAACCGCGTACGAGTCAGGGATCTTCCGGATTGATTAAAAATATGTATTATGCTACTCCTTTCTCCAGTCCGGGAATCATAGATGGAAAATTGGTAAATTCGAGCGATGAGACTTATTCAGACGGACTGAAATTACCATTTACAGGAGGTACAGGTATGGGATATTATGGAAATGGGTTCAGCCAGACCAGCAACAATTCGCTGAATGTGGATGTGATTCTGGATCAAAAAATGGACTTCTTGACTAAAGGACTTTCATTTAAAGTGAAGGGATCTTATAACAGCTCGTTTACAGTTAATAAAGTCGGTTCTGGTGGGTCTATTGCTACCTACACTCCTGTATTGATGGATGACGGTAGTATTGCTTATCGTAAGTTTGGAGAGAATACAGATGTGAAGTATTCGTATACTACAGGCAAAGCACGTAATTGGTATATGGAAGCCAGCTTTAATTATAATCGTACTTTTGGTGATCATACGGTGACAGCCTTAGTTTTGTATAATCAACAGAAAGAGTATTATCCGAAATTATATTCGGACATTCCTCATGGATATGTCGGATTAGTCGGACGTGTCACTTATGATTGGAAGAGCCGCTATATGGCAGAGTTTAATGTGGGTTATAACGGTTCGGAAAACTTTGCGTCCGATTTGCGCTTTTCTTATTTCCCGGCTGGTTCTATAGGTTGGGTGATGAGTGAAGAGAAGTTTTTCCGTCCTTTGAAGTCGGTGGTTAGCTTCTTGAAATTACGTGCCAGTGTCGGTTTGGTAGGTAACGATAATATTGGAGGATCGCGGTTTATGTATATGGCTGATCCATATAATGTCGGTTTAGGTGACTTGGCAAATCGTGTAACGGCAAGTGGAGGAGCAACTAACGCCTGGGGATATGGATTCGGAACAGATAATGGTACTGTTAGTCTGGGTGCGCGTGAGGTAGCTAAGAATAACCCTGCTGTGACATGGGAAAAAGCTCTGAAACGGAACTATGGTGTTGATATTAACTTCCTTGATGACCGTCTGAAAACAACCTTTGAATATTATAAAGAACGTCGTAATGACATCCTTTTGCGTGACGGTACAGCTCCGGGAATGTTAGGGTTCATTACTCCCTATTCAAATTTAGGAAGTGTAGACAGTTGGGGCTGGGAACTTTCTTTAAAATGGAACGATAAGATTGGCGATAATTTCCGTTATTGGGCGGGTATTAACCTTTCTTATAATCAGAATGAGATTCTTGAAAAGAAGGAAGCACCGCAGAATAATTTATATCAATATCAGAAGGGACACCGTATCGGTTCGCGTAGTCAATATGTTTTCTGGCGCTTCTATGATGAGGATACACCTGCGCTATATGAGCAGACATTTAATCGTCCGTTCCCCACTCACGAGAGTATTCTTCAAAATGGAGATGCAGTATATGTTGACTTGAATGGTGACCGTAAGATTGATGCAAATGATGCAAGTTATGACTATGGCTTTACAGACGATCCTGAATATATGCTAGGTATTAATTTAGGATTCAGTTGGAAGAATCTGGAAATAAGTACTCAATGGACAGGGGCCTGGAATGTAAGCCGTATGATTTCGGATGTATTTCGTCAGCCGTTCTATTCATCTTCCAATAGCGAGCAGGGAGGATTGTTGGCATACCATCTGGATCATACATGGACACCGGAAAATCCGTCACAATCTTCGGAGTATCCGAGAGCTACCATTGATAATGCAAAGAATAATTATGCTACCTCCACTTTATATGAGAAAGATGCCAAATACTTGCGTTTGAAAACTCTTCAGGTGGCATACAATTTTCACTTCCCATTAATGAAGAAACTTGGACTGAATACATGTCAGTTGGCTTTTGCAGGATATAATTTGTGGACGATTACACCTTATTTGTGGGGTGATCCGGAGGCAAGAGCTACTAATGCACCTTCTTATCCATTGTCCAAGACTTATACGTTGAGCTTGAAATTAGGATTCTAAAATAGATAAAGGAAAGATACAATGAAATTACAAAATAAATGGTTCATCGGTGCGATGTTGGGAGCGGCGGTTTGTTTGGTTTCCACTTCATGTGTGGACGAAATTAAATTCGGAAACTCTTTTTTGGATAAGGCACCGGGCGGAAATGCTACTATTGACACAGTGTTCAATAGTGCGGAATATACGCGCCAATTTTTGAATACCTGTTACAGTAGACAGTATTACGGATTACCTTATAATACGGACAGTAACGGTAATATTCCTGATTCTTCCAGTCCTTATTTAGGAAAGAAGGATGCGCTAACAGACTGCTGGTCACTTTATTTTAGTGACGCAACTGTATATCAGCAGTATTATTTGGGTTCTCTCAATGCCAACTATGGCACGCGTGGTAATATTTTCCCATATACACGGGAAATGGTATGGGAAGTAGTGCGCTGGTGCTGGTTGTTAATGGAAAATATAGATAGAGTGCCGGGCATGGATAGCACTGAAAAAACTCAGTTGGTGGCAGAAGCTAAATGCCTGATTGCGGCACGCTATTTTGATATGTTCCGTCATTATGGAGGTCTTCCATTGTTATATGCTTCATTCACCGGTACGGAGTCAGGTTATGAAATCCCCCGTGCTACGGTAGAGGAGACTGTTAACTACATGATAAAGATGTTGGATGATGCTATCAATTCCGGTGGATTGGTGTGGGCTTATGCTGATGCCGATCTTGCCAGCAAGGCCGGACACTGGACAAAGGCCGGTGCGATGGCATTGAAATGCAAAATCTGGCAATTTGCCGCTTCTCCGTTGTTTAACGATGTCAACGGATATGCAGGAGGAAACTCAGAGGCTGAACAGCAGCATCTGGTATGGTACGGCGGCTACCATGCGGAACTTTGGGATAACTGTTTGAAGGCTTGTGAAGCATTCTTTAAAGAGCTGGAGAGTCAAGGCGGATATAGCCTGAATAAGGCTTCGGAAGAAACACCGGAACAGTATCGGCAGGCATATCGTATGGGATATATTCGTCAGAACAGCAAGGAGGTCTTGCATTCTGTCCGCACGAATATGTCGGACGCTTTCAACTCAAGTTCTTATATGTGGCATTCCTGGGCTGTTCCGTCACTTTGTCGTACCGAATATCCGCCTACACAGGAATATGTGGAGATGTTCCCATGGGCCGACGGTACTCCGTTTGACTGGAAAAAGACGGAAACAGAAGGTAAGTTGGATGCAATGTTCCTGACCGGAACATTCAAAAATGGAGAACAACTATTGTCGGAAATCGTATTAACCCGTGATCCTCGTCTGTATGAGCATTGCATGGTAAACGGATTGCCGAAGATGTTAGACTGGAGTGCAGGAACAATGTCCGGTTTACCTTATGAATTGTGGGTCGGAGGATACGATGAAGGACAAAATGCTGCACTTGAATCAGGTAACTATGCGACTGGTTATAAAAATATGAAATATTATTTGGGAACAGAGTACCAACGTCAGTATACGCATTGGGTATATCTTCGTTTATCTGACATTTATTTAACTTATGCAGAGGCCTTGCTTCAAGCCAAGAATGATCACCGGGGTGCTATTGACCAAATGAATATAGTACGTGCCCGCGTAGGATTGAAGAAAGATTTGGCGGAGTGTGTTACAGATAAGAATTTACTTTCTGACAAAGCAGCCTTATTGGAAGAATTGCTGTGCGAGCGTGTTCGGGAATTGGGGCTTGAAGATAGCCGTTACTTTGATCTTGTCCGTTACAAGCGTGCCGATCGTTTCGAGAAGCGCCTGCACGGGTTGCTCGCCTATCGTTTGGATGATACCGGTAATCGTATAACGGGAAATGCTAAATGGAATGAAGGAGATAAGAACAAGGGGGCATTGCAGCCTACTCGTTTTGAATATGAAAGGTTTGAGTTATCCAAGCCGGTCCGTCGGTGGTGGACATACGGATTTGATCCCAAATGGTATCTTTCTCCATTCCCGCAAACGGAAATTAACAAAGGATATGGATTGATTCAGAATCCGGGTTGGTAATGTGAGACAGCGAAATAGATTAAAACAATATTGAATATTGATTTATATGAGAAAAAATAAGATTCTGATACTGGCTTTACTGGTTTGTTTGAGCATTCCGGTCAGAGCACAGAATACAGACAACAACATTATATGTATTGTTGTTGATAAATCGGGAAACCCAGTCTATGGAGCGTCCGTTAATGTGGAAGGTGGCGCAGTGGAGACCCGGGTTGAAACTGATAAAGATGGTAAATTCGAGATTGCGGTCGAGAAAGGACAACGTTTGAGTGTCGTTTCTGTCGACAAAGGCTCTACCACAGTTGTGGCAAAGACTGATGGTCCGATGACTATTGTGATGGGATATGCAGCTCAGACTATTGATGTGGGAGCTAACCGGACATTCAGTCGTCATGAATCAACAGCAGCTGTTTCTACCACCTATAACGAAGAGTTTAATAAGCGGTCTTCCCGGAATATATCCAATTCTTTATATGGATATGGATTGGGCCTTACTACTTTGCAGAATGCGGCCAGTACCGGGTTAATGGCAGATCCTACCTTTTATGTACGTGGTTTGCAGAGCTTGTCAAGTAGTACACCGCTTGTGCTGGTTGACGGTTTGGAACGAGACATGAGCTTGGTGAGCCCAGAAGAAGTAGAATCCGTTTCCATCCTGAAAGATGCCGCGGCTGTGGCATTGTACGGATACAAAGGGGTGAACGGTGCGATCTTGATTACTACAAAGCGTGGTAAGTACAAAACAAAAGAGATAACTTTTACGTATGATCATATCATTAACACTCAGTCTCGACGTCCGGAATTTGTAGATGCAGCTACGTATGCTTCTGCAGTGAATGAAGCGCGTGGATATGAAGGTTTGGGAGCTCGGTATACTCCGGAAGAAGTCGATGCTTTCCGTAATGGAGTAGGTAGTGGAGGGGCTTCCCGTATGTACCCTTATCTCTATCCTAATGTGAACTGGATTGATGAAACCTTTAAAGACAGAGGAGTTTCTAATAAATATACGATCGAATTCCGTGGGGGAGGAGCAAAGTTCCGCTACTATACTATGGCGAATTTATTAACAGACAAAGGGTTTATCAAAACCCCGAATGCAAATGACGGATATTCTACACAGAATATGTATTCACGTGCTAATTTGCGTACAAATCTGGATATTGATTTAACCGCCACTACCAAATTGAAGTTGAATCTTCTCGGTACCTTGTCCGAATCTCGGATTCCGGGGGCTTCGGTTAACCTATGGGATATGATTTATTCGATTCCTTCTGCAGCTTTTCCGGTTCGTACGGAAGATGACAGTTGGGGAGGAAGTACTACTTGGGCGGGAACATCGAATCCTGTCGCACAATCGCAGGGAGCTGCTTATTCTAAAGGACACTCTCGCAGTTTGTTTGCCAACCTTACCTTGTCACAAGATTTATCTGGTTTGCTGAAAGGATTGGGAGCAAACTTTCGTTTAGCTTATGACAACTATTCCAATATTCTGGAAGACCATAGCAAGACTTATACGTATGCCGGTTATGCAACAAGCTGGACAACTAACGGTCCGTTTTATACTGCCATTTCAGGTGGCGAATCCAGTGAAATGGGTTCGGGTGCAGGTATTGACAACTGGGCGCGCCAATTTAACTTTGCAGGTAGTGTCGATTACAATCGCTCGTTTCGGAAGTGGGATGTGTATTCTCAATTCAAATGGGATTATGAGTATCGTGATTCATACGGATTGAACACTACTATTTATCGGCAAAATGTATCCTGGTATAATCATGTAGGTTTCTCTAATCGCTATTATTTGGATCTGGCATTGGTTGGCTCGGCCTCCAGTTTATTGGCACCGGGGCATAAATGGGCTTTCTCGCCTACCATTTCTGCTGCTTGGGTGCTTTCGGAAGAAAAATGGTTGAAAGATGTGTCTTGGGTGAACTTCCTGAAATTGCGCGCTTCGTTTGGAGTGATCAATGTTGATTATCTGCCTAAAGACGGAAGTACTACCGTATATGACTATTGGGATCAGATTTATACGACTACCGGTACGCAATATAAGTTTAACAGTAGTTACGACTCTGAATTCGGAAGTACTATTATCGGGCGCCTGGCAACTGCTAATTCGACACATGAGAAAGCGTATAAATACAATGTTGGTGTTGATGCCGTGTTGTTCAATGGACTGGACGTGACGGCAGAAGGCTATTACCAACGGAGAAAAGATATTTGGGTCTCTTCCGAAGGAAAATATACCGATGTGTTGGGCGTAGATGCTCCGTTCGAGAATGCCGGAATCGTTGATAGCTATGGCGTGGAACTAGGACTTAACTATACGAAACGGTTAGGAGATGTAGTGTTCAACCTTGGCGGTAATTTTGCTTGGAATAAGAATGAAATTAAGGAACAACTGGAAGAACCGCGTTTGTATAAGAATCTTGTGCAAACAGGAAATCGGTTGGGACAAGTATATGGAATGGTAGCTGAAGGTTTCTTCAAAGATAAAGAAGATATAGCAAACAGCCTTCCGCAAAACTTTAGTACGGTAGTGCCGGGAGACATAAAATATAAAGATGTGAATGGAGACGGAATCATTGATGCCAATGATAAAACAGCTATCGGTTATAGTACGACGGCTCCGGAAATTTATTATTCTTTCCATTTGGGAGCCGAATGGAAAGGGATTGGAGTAGATGTAATGTTTCAGGGAACAGGTAACTATTCTGCTGTCTTGAATACGAAGAGTATGTTTTGGCCGTTGATAAATAATACGACACTTTCTACTCATTATTATGAGAATCGTTGGACACCGGAAAATCAAAATGCCAAATATCCTCGTTTGAGTTCACAGAGTAATGCCAATAACTATCAGGCTAATACAGTTTGGTTGGCGGACCGGTCATTCTTGAAGTTACGTAACGCGGAGGTGTATTACAGATTTCCGGAAGAATGGATGAAGAAGACTAAGATATTGGGGAGTGCCAAGTTATATGTCAGAGGAACAGACTTGTTCTGTTCAGATCATATTGATGTGACAGATCCGGAATGTTATGGTGTAGCGACTCCGCTGAATAAGAGTGTAGTAGTCGGTGTTACGATTGGTTTTTAATCATAAAAACAAAGCGAAAGAATGAAACTGAAAAACATTATCTACGGAATGATGTGTGTAGCCGCACTCGGTTCCTGCTCAGATAAGATGGAATATCATGAGTACAATAATTATGATGAGGATTTTGTGAAGCTCAACTTCGGTAATGTAGGAGGGCTGATAACAAATATCTATTTGTCCATGGATGTGGACTTTGGAAACTATAGCGGGGCAATTCTTGGTTCTGCTACCGATGAGTCCGAATATGCTTATTCGGGAAATCAGATTGAAGACTTTTACAATGGTTCTTGGAGTCCGTCGAATGCTAAAAGTAGCATGTGGACGTCCTGTTATGAAGGGATAGCCAATTGTAATTTATATCTGGAGAAGTTTACCGGACTGACATTTCCCGAGTTGGCTTTGAACAGTGATTATGCACAACAGATGTTCCGCTATACCAATTACCAGTATGAGGTACGTTTCCTTCGTGCATATTTCTACTTTAACTTGGTACGGCAATATGGAGATGTGCCGTTTAGCGACCATATATTAACAGCCGAAGAATCGAATACGTTATCGCGCAGACCGGCACAGGAGATTTTTGATTATATCATAGCCGAATGTGATGATATTAAAGATAAGATTATCGTCGATTACAGTAAACTGGGAGATATGGCATTGCCTAGTAGTCCGGCGGAAACAGGACGTGCCAACCGTAAAACGGTATTGGCCTTGAAAGCTCGTGCAGCATTGTATGCGGCAAGTCCTTTATTTAATCCGACTGATAATAGAGAACTGTGGTATCGTGCAGCTAAAGCCAATAAGGAAATTTTAGATGACAGTAATGGGTTTGCTGAAAAGGCAAAACTCTTAGTGGAGGATTATTCATCACTTTGGAGCAAGGACAATTACAATGACGCTACTAATGAATTGATTTTTCTCCGTCGTGCCACTACTACCACTAATTCTTTTGAGGGATATAACTTCCCGGTAGGGTTGGAAAATTGTAAAGGTGGAAACTGTCCCACACAGACACTGGTGGATGCGTATGAGATGAAGGATACAGGGTTGCGTCCGGACGAGTTGGATAACTATGATCCTGCTAATCCTTATTATACCAACCGCGACCCTCGTTTCTATCTGACTATTGCCAAGAATGGGGACGAAAAGTGGCCTAACTGGAATACTGTTCCTCTGCAAACCTATCAGGGCGGACTAAATGCGGAGCCTTTGAGTGGCGGAACTCCGACTGGCTATTATCTGAAGAAGTATTGTCAGACGGCAGTAGACTTACGTGCCGGTACAGCTTCAAAGACCTATCATTCATGGATTACATTCCGTTTTGGAGAGTTCTATTTGAATTATGCGGAAGCTGTATATAAGTATCTGGGTAGTCCGTATGCAACGGATAATGAATTTACAACTTCGGCTGTGGATGCTATCAAAGTAGTTCGTACGCGTGCCGAGATGCCCGGATTCCCTCAAGGGATGACCAATGATGCTTTCTGGAAGAAATATCAGAATGAACGTATGGTAGAATTGGCCTTTGAAGGACATCGTTTTTGGGATGTACGTCGTTGGAAGGAGGGTGACAAACATTTCAAGAACATTGTTGAAATGAAGATTACGAAGAATGGGGATGATACTTATACGTATGAACGTAAGGTAAAAGAAAGAAGTTGGGATGATAAGATGTATTTCTTCCCGATTCCGCAGAGTGAAAAATCTAAGAATCCTAATTTGGAGCAGAATCCGGGGTGGTAACCCACAACCGGAATGCTGATGAATAGTGATAGGATATTCTTGCATAGAACGGATGTTTATAGAATAAAAAAACGAAAGAAATGAAGAAACATTATATAATACTGGGGCTGTTTTGTCTGCTGGCCATAGTTGCCTGCTCGGATAATGACCCCGTCGTTGAAGTGAACAATGGCAATCAGACGGAAGAGGAGTTGCCGCCTCTGCCTACTGAAGTTATAACGGGTAGCCGTGCAATGTGGGTTAGTTACGACCCGGCACCAAATGTTGACGCCAATAACTCTTCCGGCATATCATCCGCATTGATTAGCTGGAGATTACTGAAGACCGATCCGTCTAATGTTGCTTTTGATATTTATAAGTCGGTAGACGGCGAGACGGAAGTGAAATTGAATGAGAAACCTATTTCGAATACTACTTCTTGGGTGGATGCGGATATTGATGTATCAAAAACGAATGTATACCGGGTCACTCTTGCCAATCAGGCTGAAACGCTTTGCGATTATACCTTTACCTCTGAAATGGCAGAAAAGTTTTATCATGAGATTAGATTAAACATGAATGTACCCGATGCGTCGATTACATATTCTCCTGATGATATTCAGCTAGGTGACTTGGACGGTGACGGTGAATTGGAGATTGTGGTGAAGAGAGAACCGTATGATGGTGCCAACCAGGGGGGATGGAATAATGGTTCGACCTTGTTGGAAGCTTATAAGATGGATGGTACTTTTTTGTGGCAAATTGATTTGGGAATCAATATTCGTTCCGGTTCACATTATACTTCATATATTTTATACGATTTTGATGGAGATGGTTTATGTGAAATAGCTTTCCGCTCTTCAGAAGGTACAAAGTTTGGGGATGGTAAGGGCATTACCGATGCTTATGGTAATGTGAACGATTATCGAATTCGTCAGACTGACGCTGTGGGCTGGTATTCGGGAGCAAGTATTAATACAATTTGCGGTTTGATAATGGAAGGTCCCGAATATATCTCTATTTGCCGTGGATATGATGGACGTGAAATTACCCGGGTGGATAATATTCCTCGTGGTGGAAGTGGTTCAAAAGCGTCGCGTGCTAAATATTGGAGTGAATATTGGGGAGATGATTACGGAAACCGCATGGACCGTTTCTTTATCGGGGTGGCTTATCTGGATGGTATACCTGACGAAGCGACCGGAGTGAGAACAAGCAACCCCAGTCTGATCATCAGTAGAGGTATTTATCATAATTGGCAAGTATGGGCACTCGATTTGAAAGGGAATAAACTGGAAACCCGTTGGAAGTTTGATACAGCCGAACATTCTTCAAAATGGTTGTCCATGTGTTCGCATAGTTTTCGTGTAGCGGACTTGGACGATGATGGAAAAGATGAAATCTTGTATGGTTCTGCGGCTATAGATGATGATGGAAGCGAATTGTGGTGTACCGGAAACGGTCATGGTGACTGTTTATGTGTTGGCAAATTTATAAAAGACCGTTCAGGATTGCAAATTGTTGCTTCATTTGAAGAACCGGGCAATTATAATGGACAAGGACACGGTTATGGATGTCAAGTGATTGATGCAAGAGATGGTGGCTTGATTACCGGCCATGGAGCGGGTTCGACTACTGATGTCGGTCGTTGTATTGTGGCAGATATCGATCCGGATAGCCCGAATTTTGAGTACTGGTCTTCTTTGCAGGAAGGGGTATTCAGTTGTAGTGGCAGTGGATTGGTATCCAGTACATATCCTACAGGTATTGGTGGTGGAGTTTTGTATAATGTAGCCATTTATTGGAGCGGGCAGCCGACAAGAGAAATGCTGGACCGTGCTTGTGTCGTGAGCTATAAAGAGAACCCTGATGTAAACAAGACGAATAAGACTCGTTTGGTATATTTTGGAACTTACGGTAGCAATGACGGTAACCATAGCACCAAATACAATCCTTGTTACTATGGTGATTTTCTCGGTGACTATCGTGAAGAAGTAATAATGGGTTCAAGTGACATGAAATCTATTTATATATTCTCCACGAATCATCCTACCGAATTCCGTCTTCCTCACTTGATGACCGATCATAATTATGATATGTCTCAAGCGATGCAGAATATGGGATATAACCAGGGAACTAACTTAGGTTACTATGTAGGTGCTGAAACTTTGAAAAAAGCAGAATAAAAAGGTTTTTGAATAAGAAATCTCTTATTTGATATGAGTTTGTTGAAAAAGAACAATCCGGCTAACTGTCGGGTTGTTCTTTTTTTCATAGTTGAACGAATCGCCATATATATGGATAATATTCTATTTCTTAATTGATCGGCTCTCCCTACCTTTGTAAGGTGAGATAGCAAATATACATATGAAAAAACTCTTTATCCTTTTGTTCCTCTTCATCACTTTAGGAACAAACGCACAAAACAATAAAGTTTCCGGCCTCAACGCCCGCCAGTTTCATAAATATTGGAAGGTAGAGTCGGAATCTCCGGATTATAAAGTGACATTTCAGGGTGATACCGCTGAAATACTATCTCCTAAAGGCCTTACCTTATGGAGGAAAGAAAAGATGAGCGGGCGGGTAACCATTGAATATGATGCGTGTGTAGTTGTAGAAAAAGAAGGAGACCGTTTGAGTGACCTGAATTGCTTTTGGATGGCTTCGGACCCCAAGCATCCTGATAATATATGGAAACGTGAGAAGTGGCGTAGCGGAATCTTTCTGAATTGTTATTCTTTGCAACTCTATTACATGGGATATGGTGGAAATTATAACTCTACTACACGCTTCCGTCGTTATGACGGCAATGAAGCAGGAATCACAGATCCCAAAGTACGTCCTGCCATATTGAAAGAATATACAGATACCGAACATTTGCTAAAAGCGAATCACTGGTATCACATTAAGATAACAAATGAAAATAATAGGGTTAGTTATTACATAGACGGCAAGCGACTGGTGGACTTCCGCGATGCCGAACCTCTGACAGAAGGATGGTTCGGCTTTCGTACCACCTTATCCCGTACCCGCATTACAAACTTCCGCTATGAATGTTTGCCGCCCCAAACGTCTACTGTTCCTTTACATTGGATCGGCAATACTCCTGAACAAGACAAAGCTGTAAGCTTCGGAGTTCCTTTTGATGAAGGCTACCTATTTCCAGAAACTTCATTGCGGTTAAAAACAGATAGAAATCAAGAGATTCCGGTAGATACTTGGCCATTGGCTTACTGGCCGGATGGTTCCGTGAAATGGAGCGGAGTTGCCGGAGTCATTCCTGCCGGAACAGAAAGACTGACATTAGAAAAAGCCCCCCGGAAAGCAAAAACTATCAATAAACAGCCTAATACTTCTATTGCAATCACTGAAACGCCTGAAGATATTCAAATTGAAACAGGGCTAATTTCCGTATTTATTCCCCGACGCGGAGATTTCCTGATTGATAGCCTATTATATAAGGGAACTAAAGTAGGAGAGAAAGCGCGTCTGATTTGTAATACGCAAAACGAGCCGATTCAAGAAAATACATCTCAAATATCTTTTACTCATTACATAGGAGAAATAAAATCAGTAACCATAGAACGTCTGGGCTCTGTACGGGCACTTGTAAAGTTGGAAGGGATACATCGGAACAGGAATAAGAAGATTGATACGAATCACTCTGAAGGGGAAGGGAACTATGCGAATAACTCTGATATGAACAAACGGAATAACCGTGAGTGGCTTCCTTTTGTGGTACGTCTCTACTTTTATGGTGGTAGTGAACAGATCAAAATGGTACATAGCTTCATCTATGACGGAGATCAGAAGAAAGATTTCATTCGTAGTTTGGGTATCCGTTTCGATGTTCCTATGCGTGAAGCTCTGTATAATCGTCATATTGCTTTTTCGTGTGCAGATGGAGGAGTGTGGAGCGAGCCGGTACAACCATTGGTAGGGCGTCGCATACTCACTTTAAATAAGACAGATAATAAGAAAAACAGTAATGAAAAGAAAGATGCACAACAGATGCCGACTGATGAACCCTCCCTGCAACAGCAGCAAATGGAAGGCAAACGTATTCCGCCTTATGAATCTTTCGATGAAAAGAACCGCTCTCTGCTCGATAACTGGGCTTCATGGAATGACTACCGTCTGTCTCAACTCACTGCCGATGCTTTCTCCATTCGTAAACGTGCCAATAACGATAATCCCTGGATAGGAACCTTTTCCGGCACACGTAGCGATGGATATATTTTTGTCGGAGATATTACCGGAGGATTAGGACTTTGTATGCATGACTTTTGGCAGTCTTATCCCTCTTCTATTGAAATTTCAGACGCACGAACCCCGGTAGCTACCCTTACCGCCTGGTTGTGGAGTCCGGAGTCCGAGCCTATGGATTTACGGCATTATGATCGTATAGCTCATGACCTGAATGCCAGCTATGAAGATGTTCAGGAGGGCATGAATACGCCATACGGCATTGCCCGTACAACTACGTTGACACTGATCCCACAAAGTGGCTATGCCGGAAAAAAGGCTTTTGCTGATTATGCCAAACAATTTTCTAGCCCTAGTCTGTTAATGCCAACCCCGAATTATCTTCATGCCCGCCAGGCTTTCGGGATATGGAGTCTCCCTGACCGTACTACTCCATTCCGTACTCGTGTAGAAGACCGCTTGGATGCTTACATTGACTTCTATCAGAAAGCAATCGAACAAAACAAGTGGTACGGTTTCTGGAATTATGGTGATGTGATGCACGCTTATGACCCTGTTCGTCATACCTGGCGTTACGATGTCGGAGGATTTGCCTGGGACAATACGGAACTGGCTTCTAATATGTGGCTATGGTATAATTTCCTCCGTACCGGGCGTATTGATATTTGGCGTATGGCAGAAGCTATGACGCGTCATACAGGCGAAGTGGATGTCTATCATATCGGTCCCAATGCCGGATTAGGCAGTCGGCATAATGTAAGTCATTGGGGATGCGGAGCTAAAGAAGCGCGAATCAGCCAGGCCGCCTGGAACCGTTTCTACTATTACCTTACTACAGACGAACGTTGCGGTGATTTAATGACTGAAGTGAAGGATGCCGACCACAAACTCTATGACTTGGACCCTATGCGCCTGGCCCAACCTCGCAGTGAATATCCTTGTACCGCTCCCGCCCGTTTGCGTATCGGTCCCGACTGGCTGGCTTATGCCGGTAATTGGATGACAGAATGGGAGCGCACAGGTAACACTGCTTATCGTGATAAAATAATAGCAGGAATGAAAAGCATTGCCGTCCTGCCTAACCGCCTCTTTACCGGCCCCAAAGCTCTAGGATTTGATCCGTCAACAGGAATCATCACAACCGAATGTGACCCCAAATTGGAAACAACCAACCATTTAATGACGATCATGGGCGGATTTGAGATAGCCAATGAAATGATGCGTATGATTGATATACCCGAATGGAAAGACGCCTGGCTTGATCATGCTGCACGTTACAAGAAGAAAGCATGGGAACTTAGCCATAGCCGTTTTCGTGTCTCCCGTCTGATGGCTTACGCAGCTTATCACTTGCGCAATACCCAAATGGCTGAAGAAGCCTGGAAAGATTTGTTTACCCGGTTGGAACATACACCTGCACCGCCTTTCCGCATCACTACCATACTTCCGCCGGAAGTACCGTCTCCATTAGATGAATGTACGAGCATTAGCACGAATGATGCTGCTCTTTGGAGCTTGGATGCTATTTATATGCAGGAAGTTATTCCGAAGGATGAATAGCAGAAGCATTTATTTCTTCACATTTCACCATATCCCAACCTTGGAACTGAATTAATAATAGGTGAAGTGTCGTTCCAGTAGCCAGTTTCTGCACAACTTTATCCTTACTGTATCGCAACAGTTGCTGTCTTCCTTCTTCTGCTTGGGCTTCAAGTTCAGCATTGGTAGCTGTACGTGTAGCGTATTTCAACTCCAGGATATAGCTGTGTTCTATATCGGAATAACGCATTTTGTCCGGCAATAGGAAGAAGTCACAATAGCCATAGTTCATTTCCAGTTCCGGCTGTACGAGATAATAAGAAGCAATGGCAAGATAGGCTTTTAGGAAACCTTGCAGGTTTCTTTCCCCTTCTATCGCATCACGTATGGAAGAGTTCTCCCGATAGGCACGGGCGATGGTTTCGAAGAATGGTTGCCAATGACCATCGAAGGCGAAATCATCTATCAAGTCTTTCAGATGTGAAAGATTCAGGGTATGGGCCTGTTGATAGTAGTCGCGCAAGAATCCAAGGTACTGCTCGCGCACACAATTGTTAGGTATGCACATTTTCAGACGGTCGCCACGGGTGCCGCACATGGTAAGTAAACCATAATAATAGAGCAGGCTTCGGACGTTCTCTCTATCTGCTATCTTTTCTG
>ENA-UOJK01001474-UOJK01001474.1-human-gut-metagenome-genome-assembly--contig:-C116-NODE-1474-length-15484-cov-7.079072_pt1 | contig 15484 bp, 10 predicted proteins | sample MGYA00242348_ERZ723895 | MGnify/ENA metagenome assembly ERZ723895
TGTATAAGTAATGGCCACAGAGATTGTAAAAAGTCTCTTGTGGCTTTTATTTTTTTCTTACCTTTGTGATTCTAATATTTAACCCCCAATGAGAAACATGAAAAAGATATTCTTACTGATTTCCGCGATCTTGTTAATTGTTCCGGTGCAGGCTCAGCGTACGTTGAGACTGATGACCTATAACATTAAAAATGCAACAGGCATGGATGGTGTCTGTGACTTCCAGCGTATTGCAAATGTGATTAATAACGCTTCTCCTGATGTGGTAGCCGTGCAGGAAGTAGATAGCGTGACCAATCGGAGTAATCAGAAATATGTATTAGGTGAGATAGCCGAGCGGACACAGATGTATGCCTGCTTTGCTCCAGCTATAGATTATGATGGCGGAAAATACGGAATCGGTCTGCTGTCAAAGAAAGCTCCGCTTCACTTGCAGGCTATAGCTTTGCCCGGCAGGGAAGAAGCCCGTGCATTGATCTTAGCGGAGTTTGAAGATTATATTTACTGTTGCACTCATTTATCCCTTACGGAAGAAGACCGGATGAAGTCATTGGAGATTCTGAAAACTTTTGCTGCTTCCTATAAAAAGCCTCTTTTTCTGGCAGGAGACATGAATGCGGAGCCGGAATCGGATTTTATCAAAGAGTTGCAGAAAGAATTTCGGATACTCTCTAATCCCAAACAACACACTTTTCCTGCTCCCGCCCCAAAGGAGACTATTGATTACGTGGCGGCTTTTAAGCAGAATGATAAAGGATTTGCCGTCGTCTCTTCGGAAGTGGTGAATGAACCTGTAGCATCCGATCATCGCCCTATTGTTGTGGAACTGCGCACAGCCGAAAAGGCGGATAAGATATTCCGTACTAAACCCTATTTGCAGAATCCGGTTGGAAATGGAATGACCGTGATGTGGGAAACCACTGTTCCTGCTTATTGTTGGGTAGAATACGGTACGGATACGACTCAATTAAAGCGTGCGCGTACTATTGTTGACGGACAGGTAGTCTGCAATAACAAGTTACATAAAATACGGCTGGATGATTTGCAGCCCGGTCAAAAGTATTATTATCGTGTCTGTTCACAAGAAATGTTGCTTTATCAGGCATATAAGAAAGTTTTCGGAAATACTGCCCGTTCTGCTTTCAGTGAATTTACTCTGCCTGTAACCGGTACGGATTCTTTTACTGCTGTTGTGTTCAATGATCTGCATCAGCATACCCATACCTTCCGGGCTTTGTGCAGGCAAATTCAGGATATTGACTATGATTTTGTTGTTTTCAACGGTGACTGTGTAGACGACCCGGCAAGTCATGATCAGGCAACTGCCTTTATCAGTGAACTGACCGAAGGAGTGCACGGAGATTGTATCCCGACTTTCTTTATGCGGGGGAATCACGAAATCCGGAACGCTTATTCTATCGGTTTGCGTGACCATTTCGATTATGTAGGTGACAAGACTTATGGCTCTTTCAACTGGGGAGATACCCGTATTGTCATGCTGGACTGTGGAGAAGACAAAACAGACGATCATTGGGTCTATTATGATTTGAATGATTTCACCCAGTTACGTAATGAACAGGTCGGTTTTCTGAAGAAAGAACTGGCTGTCAAAGAATTTAAGAAAGCGAAGAAACGTATCCTTCTGCACCATATCCCTCTTTATGGTAATGATGGAAAGAATCTTTGTGCTGAACTATGGACTAAGCTGCTGGAAAAAGCTCCTTTTGATATCTGTCTGAATGCTCATACTCATAAGTATGCTTATCACCCGAAAGGTGAATTGGGGAATCATTATCCGGTTATTATAGGTGGAGGATATAAGGTTGAGGGTGCTACCGTGATGATTCTTGAGAAGAAGAAAGAAGAACTCAGAGTCAGGGTGTTGAATGCAAAGGGAGAAACTTTGTTGGATATAACGGTCTGAATAATGTATATGATAGTTTGAATCATAGAATTGAATTTCACCCCAAAAGTTAGATACTAAACTTTTGGGGTGATTTATTTATGTTGATAATACCTATAGTTCCTTTACCTCTTTTTTATTTTAGCTTCCTCCTGAGATGACAATGAATGTCAGGCCCAAAATGAATAATATAAACATGACTCCCAAAAGTCTGTTTGTCGCTTTGGAGCTACCGGTAAATTCTTTCCAGATGAAAACACCCCAAAGGGCAGCAATCATCGGTGCTCCTTGTCCAAGTGCATAAGAAATGGCTGCTCCCGCTTTTCCTGCGGCAATGTAGCTTAATGCCGTACCTAATCCCCAGATGCATCCTCCGAGAATTCCGACCATGTGTGTACTTGCTTTTCCGGTAAAGTATTCTTTGTAAGTGACGGGTAAACCGACGAACGGACGCTTCATCACAAGTGTATTGAAGAGGAAGTTGCTTAGGAAGATTCCGATAGCAAAGATGAAGAATGCAGTATAAGGAGTTGCCATTCCTGCTGTCGGTGATTCAAAGTTGTTCAAATCCATGGCAGCGGCGACAAACCGGTAAAAGAATGACATCAGTATACCGGCAATAGCAGCAAGAATAATTCCCTTTTTGCTATTATTGGTTCCCGCCTTCTGATTCTTACCGGCTGCAATACCGTTGCAAATGATGGCGATAACAATCAGCACGACTCCTGTGAATAGCCAGAACGGATCTCCTTTGGGAGAGCTGAAATAATTAATGAATACTCCCAATACCAATGCCAGTCCTACTCCCAATGGAAAAGCTACCGCCATCCCGGCAATGGATACAGAGGCGGAAAGAAGAATATTGGAAGCATTGAAAATAACTCCTCCGATAAGTGCACTGGCAATATATGCCGCTTCCACTTGTTGGATGTCTTCCAGAAAACCTCTTCCCGAATCTCCGAAACTTCCTAGTGTGAATACCAGAAGTAGGGCGAACAGCAAGATGCCGATGGTGTAGTCCCAATAATAAAGTTCATAACGCCAATTCTTACTGGCCAGTTTTTGGGTATTTCCCCACGATCCCCAGCATATCATTGTGATAAAGCAGAAGATAATAGCTAAGGTGTAACTATTGACTATATACATAATGATAATAATTAGTGGTTTTGTGGTATATTAGTAGATACTTCTACCAATTTATTGACTACGGCTGCAACACTGTCATTATCGATCATAAGGAAGCGGTGTTTTCCTTCCTGAGAAGATGTGAAACGGCTGTATCCCTTTTCGTCGATAGTGATTTTCCCTTTAGGAGAGATGTTTAAGTGACTGTTTTCCGGTTCGATTGCATAAAGTACAGAAGTTAAATCCCAGCAAGGGCGATCATAAGGCATCTGTTCATACGACTTATAAGATACACAGAGTGGGTATTTCTCGCCTCCCGGATAATCGTTTAATACGCTTTCGTGCGGATAAAGGATTCTGACTCCAACTTCCGAACCGCTTGCTATCACTTCAGTAGGCCAGTTGTTATATACATTTTGGGCTGCTTTCAGATCTTGCAGCACATTCCACTCCGGGTTATTAAATGTATCGTCATTGTAGGTTCCGCTCATGATGGACAGCAATTTGACTTTTTTCTTAATCAGGTCTATACCGTTAAGTTCACTGAACTCATCCGGTTGCGAATTGAGGAGGCGGGATAAGTTAGTTGCAAATCCTACAGTAATAATGACTACAGAAGAATCCGCCCGGTTTGCTAAAGCCTTGCGCATCATTTTGTAACCTTCGGGAATGCTGTCTGCTATAGTACGTTTGACAGGCAAGAGTTTCTTACCATCAATAATCGTATCTAAAGTGGCACACACATACTTGCCACATTCTCTGTTAAAACCCAGGTCTGAACCATTGTAAGCATATCCCAATGGAACTTCATCAAAACCGTTCAGCCGACAATAACCATCTACATAATCGATTACTCTGGGAAAGTCTTTGCTGATGGCGATTCCTAGCAAATCGTATTTCCCTTGATGGGCGTAATTAAGTATCATTTGAAGGGCAAATACATCATCAATATCGCTCCCCAGGTCCGTATCAAAGATAACTCCTGATTTGTCGGAAGCCGGGACTTGCGTATTTTTCTTGTTTTGACAGCTATAGCTTAATAAAGCTATTAATGGCAGAATGATAAACAATAACTTTTTTGTCATTTCGTGTTGTTTTAATGGTCAATTATCAATCTACTTCATAATGTAGTGTAAGGTCTGTATACACATTGTTGAATGCAGACGTTGCAATACCATATTTGGATATTTCTTTACCTACTCCTATATATCCCATTGGATGAACACCTCCCGTGAAATAATTTTTAGTGGCAAAACGCAATGAAGGAACCATACCGGCAGGGTCGAGTACTGCAATTGCAATAATGTACTCATCTGCTGCCAGATTCTTGTCCAGAGTCAAAGTGCGTTTCACTTCGTATGTTTGTGGAGCAATAGTATATTTCTCGGCAGTGTCATCCCAGTTTTCACCGGGGTACCATTGACTGATATTTACATTATCGAGTATAGTACTCCATACTTTGGCTTTGGTATTTTTGTTTAGGAGCATGATTTCTACAGGCCAATTGTAGTAAAAGGGAGAGGAGCCCTCATTTTTCACCTTAAAAGAAATATTAAATGCTTGTCCATTCTCTATTTTCTTGTTATATGTGAATTCGCTTAAGATGTATCGGTATCCTAGCGCCTTTTGGACAGTCTGTGCATTCTTCATTAAAGCATCCTGACTGAAGTCAACTTCAGGACGTGCATAAGAAAAATATCCCAGATGGTTACAATGCAGATCACGAATCTGTTTGATTATTTTTTTGCGGGTTGCATCATTAGCGAGTATATCTGTCAGACTGCTATAGCGGCTGAAGTCTCCCCAGTTCCAGCAGATCTCTCCGCCAATAGGTTGCACTTTCCAGCGGTTGCCCATTTTCATCATTTCTTCGTATCCTCTTACATCTTCTTCTGCAATTCCCCATGAATCCCAATAATATCCAAATTCATAATCCTTAAAATCATAGGCATAGCGTACCATTACTTTTTTGTTCTTGAACGCGGCAGTAAAGGCATCTCCCAGTGTTTTTTCGATTCCCGGAATCCATGTTTTATTAGCTTCATGTACGTCTGCATCATGAGGTTTCCAATAGGTACCGATCATTGGGGAGTGCTGTTCTCCCCATTGACCAATAATACCCATCTCGATATATGCGACACGCGGATCGTTGTCCCATGCTTTGCCAATCTTCTCTACCAATGCTTTCACACGATCCTGGAAAGTAGGATCAAAATAGCCTCCTATCATAGGATAAGGTGTACCAGGTTCTTGTGTATAGGCTATATCGGATGGGAAACGAATGCCGTCAAGTCTGTCCGGATCACTGACTGCCGGTGTTCCCATCCAGTGAATATATACTCGTGGAATGACTTTGATATTCTTTTTTTCTATGCCTTCCCATCGATGATTACTATAGGCTATTACTTTTTCGACACCGTCTGTCTTTACGTTTTCTATGCGATCCCAAGGAATGTATTCTTTGTATACAGATCCGTATGGAAGCGGATAATTGGCTGGAATAGGGTCCAGACCGACAGAAAATACATCACGCCAACCCATCATCGGATTACGGAACGCCTGGTCATATGACAATGGAGTAACTATTACTTTGTCACCACTAACTTCTATATTTCCTTCTTCAGCACCACCGTTGTTTTCAGGCTTGTCAATGTCTCCATTGCTGGATGAACAGCCTAGGAATGCAAACAGGAAATAAAATAGGGAAAATCTAAATTTCATAATCGTTTCTTTTTTAGGTTTTACATGTCTTCTACGGCTTTTATCTTAAAGTCATAGTATTGTCCTTCAAGGGCGTTATAATCAGTATGATCTCTTACGCCGTCTATTTTGCATCTGTCATAGAATACTGGAACAACCGTTCGTTTATCATCGGAAGGTCTTAATATGCATCCTTTGATGGCAACAGTATAGGTGGCGGTGTAATCCCAGGTTTCGAGGAAGTGAATCATACGGGCATTGGAATGTTCGTCAATGATGAAATACCAGCCTCTCCAGCCATCGGCTGCACAGTTGCCCGGAGCGGTAACATCAGCACTTACGACTGCTCCTTTTTCGTTGATAGTCATTTGAGTTCCTACATTATAAATATTAGTATATTCAAGATGAGTATCCCCGGCGCTGTAACCAAAGTAAGCTCCTTTCATAAATTTTTGGTCATTGCTTCCGTTGTATGTTTCGATAACGAATTGTGAACCGCCGTTGTGGTGTGTCACTACTTTGGTTTCGTCGTCTTTCAGGCAGATGACATATTGCTTCATATCTTGCCATACAAACCAGTTGCTTCCATGTTCGCTGGCAATAGCCGTTAGTTTGAATGTTTTTTTAAGCTCTTGATTCTTTTTGGTAATCGTATATACAATTTCATAATCACCGCTTTCTGTAATCGGGTAGTCGAAGTTTGCTGTAGTCGAATGTACAGTTCCATTTACTTTCCATTCATGATTGACAGGATCTGTACCTTTTACCGTAACAGAGATACGTAGTGACTCGCCGACGCTCTTTGTAAATTCGCTCTTGTCAGTAGAGAAAACCACGCCTTCGATGTCGCCCGGTTTTACATTTACAGTAAACGTTTTGTTAGTGGAACCGTGTATATCCGTACAGGTATATTCTAATTTGAAGGTTCCTACGGTTGTCAGTTCATATTCAAGTTCGGCAGATTCACTGCATACTTCGCCGTCATATTTCCATTCATGTTTTACATCCTGCCCATCAATAACGATAGCCTTGAGTGAAAGGATACTTCCCGATTGTTTGGTAAACTCTGTTTCACTGGTGGAGAAAGCTACTTGTGGAGCTCCTGTTACTTCTTCATATTTATAGTCTTCTATGCAAGAATAACAGATACCTATTATCCCGGATAGGATGAGTGTTCTTATGATATTTATAGTTTTCATAATTCTGTCATTTTATTGAGGTTAGTTTAATATCCCGGAAGTTGTTCGAGCAAAGAATTGGCATCAGTTGCCGCAAGCGGCAGCGGATAGTATTCTTTTGCTTTATCAGGTACAGGTCTGTCCGGTTTGCGGGCAGCTACGTAACTTTGAAGCTTGTTATTACGTATCAGGTCCTTTCTTCTGCTCTTTTCAAAACAGAGTTCGTGCAGGCGCTCTTCAAGCAATGTTTCAAGGAATCCTTCTTTCGTTGCATTCTCTCCTGTGTTTTCGATGGCATCAAGTCCGGCTCTTGAACGAACGTCGTTCAGGCACTGGAACTTTTCTTTAGTTTGCTGTCCGTTTTCGGCTGGCAATCCGTTGATTGCTTCAGCTTTCATTAATAAAACATCGGCATAGCGGATGAGCGGGAAGTTTTGTTCGCCATCGTTCACAGGGAATCCTTCCGTACGATTATAGTATTTGAAACAGTGGGGCTTGAAGGTTACAGTCTGTCCGGCAGAGTTCACGCCACTTGTGATGTAAGTGATAGCTTTACGTTTGTCATTCGGTTCGTAACTGTTGTACAGATAATCAGTCGGTCCATACATTGCCCATCCGGTATAAATAGTTCCCTGAAGCTCGATAGGAAGGAAAAAGTCTGTTGACGTAGAACCTTCATCTTCAGATTTAAGACTGGCCCGGTGCTGTATTTCAAAAATATTTTCGTATCCTTGGTTCTTGTTGGCAGGATCGTAGATATCCGCATAGTTATTGTACAGATGGAAATTGTTTCCATCGCCAATCACCAGGTTACAATATTTCAGTGCATTTTCGTAGTCGTGTCTTTGCAGGTACATACGTGCAAGCATGGCTTGTGCCGCATATTTTGTTGCCCGGCCTTCTTCCCATACATTGACGAGAGGCAGATCTTCTTCGGCAGCAAGCAAGTCTTGTTCTATTTGAGTATATATTTCATCTACACTGGCGCGCGGCTTCTTAAGATTATCTTTGTCGGCAGAAGCTGACAACCATAAAGGTACTCCGCCGAAGAGGTTAACCAGTTCGAAGTAATAGGTGCCGCGCAGGAATTTCGCTTGTGCTACAAATAACTCACGGTCTTCTACATCATCAGGCAGTAAGTCGACAATTACATTGCAGCGTTTTACTCCTTCAAACAAGTCGATGTAAACAGCCTGAAAAATATCATACTCAGAAGAGTATGTGTATTTGTCCAGCAGTATTTCATGATCGCCATATGTATCATTATAAGATGTAGCTTCGTCTGTTCCCAGTATACCTACTCCTATGGAGAATTTATAGTCAAATCCATCTTGTAACATGGCGTAAGCTCCGTTCATAGCCTTATTGGCTCCTTCTTTTGACAAATAGGCATTTTCGGGAGTGAGTTGGCTATATGTTTTTTCATCCAGAAAATCTGCGCAGCTGCACATCATAAAGCTGAGCAAGGATATAAATAGAATATTTTTCATGTCGTTGTCATTTTAAAAGTTAACAGTAAGTCCGCCCATAAATACCCGGCATGCAGGATATGGATTCGCATTGCTGGTTTCTACATCAAATCCTGTATATTTGGTAAACGTTACCAAGTTCTGTACAGAGGCATATACTCTGATATTGCTGGCGTATACCTTGTTGGCGATGTTGCGGGGAAGTGTATATCCTAGCTCCAGGTTTTTGAGGCGGATATAATCTCCTTTCTGATACATCCCGTCCGTTTCATACAGTTGCGAGTTGGTACTACCGAGTCGTGGATATTTATTGCTGGGACGTTCCGGTGTCCAATAGTTATGATAATAATCGGGGCTCATGTTAGCACTTGGTGAATACGAATCAAGATAAGCGAACGGATTATAGATTTTATGTCCTCCGGCGTAAGTAAGGAAGATCGTTAAATCGAATCCGTGGGATTTGAATGTGTTAGAGAAACTTCCGAAGAACTGCGGAGTAGTCTGACCAACAAAGTCACGGTCGTCATCGTCTATAATGTTGTTACGGTTACGGTCGATAATTTTATAATCTCCCGGTTCTGCATTGTAGATTTTGGCAATCTCTGCTTCGTCACTTTGCCATATACCTCCAAAGCGTTTGGTGTAGATTACATTGATGGACTGACCGACAAAATAGTTGCCTACACGTTCCAGGTCATTATATAATTTGTCTATTTCGTTTTTATTGAAAGAATAGTTCAAACTGGTTTGCCATGTAAAATCCTTAGTATCAATATTCACTGAATTTAATGTTAACTCAATACCTCTGTTTTTCATAGCTCCCACATTTACTAATGCTGTACGATAACCAGATTCGAGAGGTAACGGTACATTGTAGAGCAACTCATATGTATATTTATAGTATCCGTCGATAGAACCGGACAACCTGTTTTTGAAGAAGGCAAAATCCAGTCCTAAATCAAACTGGCGTGATTTCTCCCAGGTCAGATCCGGCTGTGCCAATATAGAGGTACGGGATCCATTCGCCAGTGTACCTCCGAATACATAATCGGTATATCTGCTGCTGGTAGCGTCTACCTGTGCCATTGACTGATAGGAACTGATTTCCTGGTTACCTACAATACCATAGCTGGTACGAAGTTTCAGATTATCAAGGAAATTGACATCTTTCAGAAAGTCTTCCTGATTGATTCGCCATGCAAGACCACCGGAAGGAAAATATCCCCATTTGTGACCTTTGGCAAAACGGGAAGAACCATCGGCACGGAGAGTCACCGTCAAAAGATATTTGTCGGCGAGCGAGTAGTTGACCCGACCGAAGAAAGAAGCCAGTGTAGACTTAACCTTATCCGAGTTTATAGATTTAGGTGTACCCGTTCCCAAGTTATCATTCTGCGTGATGTTGGACGCATTTAAAACTTGTGCAGACATCATTGTCCAGTTAAAGATAGAAGCAGAGAAACCTCCTACAGCCGTCAGACGGTGGATGCCTTTGTTGAGTTGGTAAGTTAATGTGTTTTCTGTCTGCAGATAGAACTGCTCTCCATTTTCACGATCTGAGATATTAACGTTCTTATAAATACCTGTCATGCGTGAATCCTGGAATACATTACTCTGATTGTTGATGTATTCCGTACCGTTTTCAGTTCGTAATTTCAGATTTTTCAAGATTTCCGCTTCCAGGTTGAAAGACGCATTGATGCGAGTCTGGGTAAAGTTATTCTTGAAATAGGTAACTGCTGCTACCGGATTCGGTCTGAGTAGTAAGTTGTCATAGTAAGTACCGTCTTCATTGAAAATTGGTGCACTTGGTTTAGAGGCAATGGCACTGCCCATAGTACCTTGGTCCAGACTGTTCATGCCGGCTACTCCGTCTGTGTTACTGGAGTTGGTAGAAGAACGGATCACATTGAATTTGGCACCCATTGTCAACCAGTTGTTGAGTTTGGAGTCCAGGTTAAAACGGATATTTCCTTTTTGATATCCGGTGTTCTTGATAATACCTTCCTGGTCCACCCAATCTAATCCTAAATAATAAGTCGTTTTCTCACTACCGCCGGTAATGCCCAGATTGTAGTTTTGATAGACTCCGCTTTGTGTAATCAAGTCCTGCCAATCTGTAGAGCGGCCTTCGTCAAACATACGCTGTTCTTCCTTATCCCAAAGATAGGTATTGTCTGTAGCTGCATCAAGTATTTCTTTAAACTGGGAAGCATTGAGTACTTTTTGCTTGTTAATAAGATTTTGAATACCAATATTGGTGTTGAAGGTGATAGACGCTTTTCCTGTTTTACCCTTCTTGGTAGTGACTAGGATGATACCATTAGAGGCTCTTGAACCGTAAATTGCTGTAGAAGCTGCATCTTTTAATACCTCAATCGATTCGATATCGGAAGGAGCGATAACATCCAGTCCGGCATTCGACATGACCCCGTCAATGATATACAGCGGAGTAGTGCTGGCACCTCCGTTACCGAATGAACCGTTTCCGCGAATGATGATGTTGGAAGATCCTCCCGGTTTGAATGATCCTTTCGATATCAATACACCTGTGGCAAGACCTTGCAAGGCATCGGCTGCAGAGCCGACTTTCACATTTTTCAGTTCATCCGGTTTGACGGAGATGATCGAACTGGTCAGGTCACTCTTCTTGGCTGTACCATATCCGATGGCGACTACCTCGTCGAGTTCAATAGTAGATTCATGCATAATCACATTGATGATAGACTGGCTGGCTATTTTAATATCTTGTGTTTGCATTCCGATGAGAGAGAAGGTCAGTGTATTCCCCTTGTTGATTTCAATGGTGTATTTACCATCAAGATTAGTCACTGTTCCTTGTGAAGTGCTTTTGCATACTACCGATACTCCCGGCAGAGGGTTCTTGTCGACATCTGTTACAGTACCGGAAATTTTGGTCTGTGCCATTAATATGCTTGTGAACAAACATATTAAACCCAATAAAGACATCTTTCTTTTCATAAATTCTACATTTAGTGTTGTTATTCAAAGTTCTTAGATTTATCGCGTTATTGTTTCAGGAAGTCCTGAACTTCAGACAATATCGGAATAGAAGGTTGCGCTCCTACACGTGTGACGGCAATGGCTGCAGCCGCACTGGCAAAGCGAAGGGCATCGCTGTTGATACATCCGTTTACACAAGCTACGGCAAGCGCGCCACAGAATACGTCTCCGGCGGCAGTTGTATCAACAGCTTTTACAGGGTAACTAGGGATAAAATAAGCTTCTGATTCGGTCTTCAGATAAGAACCTCTGTGTCCCAGGGTAATGATTACTGCTTTGGCTCCTGCATCCCGTAGTTTTTGTGCTATTTGGTCTATGTTGTCTCCCTCGATGGAACTATTGCTGATGTACTGGGCCTCACTTTCGTTTACTACCAGAATGTCTATAATATGCATTAGTTCGGAATCGATATAGCATGCCGGTGCGGGATTGAACATTATTTTAATACCTTTCCGGTGTGCCATTAATGCAACCTGTTTGATCGTCTCGTAAGGAATTTCAGCCTGCATCACTACCATATCAGCACCTTCCAGTGTTTTGGAAATTTGTTCTATGTGTGCAATAGATAATGCTCCGTTGGCACCGGGTGCTACTGCAATACAGTTTTCAGCATTTTCAGCAACGAGAATCAAGGCGGTGCCTGTAGGATTCTGAGTGTCGATAATGATTTGGTCGGTTGCAATCCCTTCTTTACTATAATGCTCTTTCAGCATACTGGCATACATATCGTTGCCTAAAGCCGTGACAAAAGTCACTTCTCCGCCCATGCGGGCTGCGGCTACTGCCTGATTGGCTCCTTTTCCTCCGTATGCCTGCATGAAGCGTGCCTGTCCTACGGTTTCACCCGGCATAGGCAAATGATTGACTTGGGCAATCATGTCGATATTAGAGCTTCCGATTACTACGATTTTCATAATACTTGTCGTTTTAAGATGGTCTATATTATACGTTAATTTCTGTTCGGTAGGGGATGGCACTTTGTGCTCCGATACGTGTTACGGCAATTGCTGCCGCTGCGTTTGCGAATTCTACGGCCTCTATTAAAGAACGGCCTTCGGATAAAGAGACACTCAAAGCTCCGGAAAAAACATCTCCGGCCCCGGTCGTATCAATGGTGTCCACTTCTTTAGCCGGAATCATGATGTACTTGTCTTTCTCTTTGACGAATGCTCCTTCTTTCCCTAAAGTGATGACTACGTTTTCAATACCTTTGCAACTGATAGCCTGTACAGCCCGATGTGCACTTTTCAGATTAGTTACTTTAATTCCTGACAGCATCTCTGCTTCGATGCGATTAGGAAGAATGACATTTGTCTTTTTCAGTAACTCATTGTTCAGTGAAGAGGCCGGAGCCGGGTTAAGAATGACTCGCTTGCCATACTCGTAGGCAAGAGCTGTAGCATATTCTACAGTTTCCAACGGGATTTCCAGTTGCATGAGGATGGTGTCCGCTTCCCGAATTTTGTCTTTTGCTTTATCAATATCTTCAGGAGACAGGGATTGATTGGCACCGGAGGCTACGATAATACAGTTTTCCCCAAAGGAATCTACAGAAATGAGGGCCACTCCTGACGGCTTTTTTGAATCGGTGAAAATGAATTCGGTATTGATTCTTTCTGATTTATATATTTCCAATGCCTGCAATCCGAAGAGATCATATCCTATTTTGGATATAAATGTCACATCTGCGCCAAGCCGGGCTGCGGCAATGGCCTGATTGGCGCCTTTACCTCCCGGATTCATATAAAATGATCCTCCCAGAATTGTTTCTCCCGGTACGGGTAGTCGATTGGCCTTTACCACCATGTCGGTGTTGCAACTGCCGATGACAACAATCTTTGGTTTATGTATGTAAGGGATCTCCATAGAATTAAATTTTGAACGAGACAAATTAAGCGATTATTCATAGGCCGTTTTCTTCATTAAACTTCGCATTATATAATTTCAAATAGAGATTTATTGCTGAATTAAGCCATGAAAATCCCGTATAGCCAATTCTCTAGTTGACTATATTAATAAAACCAAAACAAAAAATGATAGAGAGTGATTACTTTGAATGGTATTTTTTAACTTCTGAATGGCGTGCTAAGACATCTGATAGCTTTTCTTTTAATATTTTAGCTTCTATCCATGCTGTGAAGTCGAAAATCCTCAGTAACTGATTCTCATATTTATCATTATGCAGGCTATTAATTTCCGGAGATAACTTTTCCCATAAGGTCTCTCTGTCCTTTTTAAGTATAGGGAGATCGCGTTTATTGAGAAAATGGAGTATGATGTGTTCTGTCTTGAAAGATTGTTCTTTTTTCTTGCTGAGTCCTCTGTAAACAGAAAAGGATTCGTGTTTGATGAGCTCAAAGTCTTGAATCTCATAATAGGCGATGAGGCGTACCAACCGTATTGTACGCATGATGGGGAGATAACGTAGATTATGGTCGAGGATTGTATTGCTGATATATTTTTTGGCTTGTTTAAAGTCATGGTTACCAATGTGCACAATAGCAGTATATAACAATAACTCACTTTTACGTATGGGATTCAGCCAGGACTCTTTATCATATAAGTTTTCTTTATAATGGCTGATGATTTCTATGCATTTGGAGAAATCCCCTTTGTCGAGATGAGGGAATAACTCATATTGAAAAAGCAGGCATATAACATTAATTTTAAATTCAAGGGGAGTATCAGTTGACAGTTTCTGTAACTTATTCAGGAAATAGGGCATTTCGTCATAGTTACCGATCGAACGTAAACTATCTAACACGCCTTCCAGTACGGACAAATAGTAAATAGGGGGATTAGCCCAGAATTGCTGGTTCTCTTCGAATAGTTCATTGAGTTCTTTATATGAATTGAGGGCGCTTCCATAATCACCTACTCCCATCAGATAACTGGCCTTGAACAGTTTATGATTTCTCGTCAACTCAAAATTTCTTTCGGAATCAGAGGATGCCGCAATATACAGTTCATTCACCATGAGGTCATTCATATCCTGTTTTTGTTTAGGTGTCCGGATAGACCCTTTACGTGAAAGCCGATATTTCAAAAGGTTATGCAGGGATGATTGTTCCGTGATTTTTCGTGTTCTTTTCAGTGCTTCATTTTGAATGAAGTGCTTGTGATATAATTCTTGTTCGGTCATGCCGGGAAAGTTCAAATGGAGCAGATATTCCAGTTCCAGCTTCAAAGCTATCGTCAGAATTTCGTTGTTCTCGTAGAATTGTGCTTGTTCTATCGTATTGGATAGTATTTCGAAACACTCTTCAAACAGAGAACGTTCATAAAGCATTCGGGCTTTGCACAAATCATTCAGCAGATCGTAATAGATATCTTTCTTTTTACGCAGGGTGAGTAGCGTATCCGTCAGCTTTTCATATAAGTATTGAATGGACACTTCAAATGAACCATTGGGCTTGCGTCTGTAAAATTCCTCTTTTACAGTATTTCCATTCGGTTGTTTACTCTTTATGATAATATCATAAATCACCAGATAGTCTTTTTCCTCCTTATCCTTGATAACCTGTAGGGAGAAGTGCTTCTTTTCTGATTTAGATAACGAGTATATCAGGGATATAACGGAATCTACTCTTTTCATAGGGAACTCTTTGCATTAGTATTAGATTGCAATATTCGGGAATTTTTATGTAAAAAGCAAATCTGGCATTCTGTCACTTTGTGTTTTCTGTAGCTCTTTGTTGCGTATATTTGTGGGAAGAAGCCGTGCCTGTTCTGAAAATTGCAGGGAATTTTCATTTCCTCAGATCAGAAAAATATATTATAATGTGATTGAATGTTTTTCTGATAAGTATAAGTACGAATCATAGCTGTTTGTGCTCTGATATCTGAAATATACTATGCGTTTTGTTCTTTTTGAAATGTCGGGCATTGAACTCCATCTAGCTAATTATTTCTGTTTTCTTGACGCTTTTAGCAAGTGTTTTGACCCGTTGGATTGTTCCTTTTAAAGGAACGGTCTGTTGGTTTAAAAGGAACGCTTCATTGGTTTAAAAGGAACGTAAGATTTGGTGTAAATATACGGTTACTTATTTCTAAATATGCGGTTGTTTTTCTCAAATTATACGGTC
>ENA-UOJK01001478-UOJK01001478.1-human-gut-metagenome-genome-assembly--contig:-C116-NODE-1478-length-15444-cov-16.428553_pt1 | contig 15444 bp, 18 predicted proteins | sample MGYA00242348_ERZ723895 | MGnify/ENA metagenome assembly ERZ723895
AACTCAATTCTATCACTATATCTTTCCGCATTTCACTTTTTTGTAGTAACTTTGTTCTGTTTCTGTCTTTCTTCCCTGTTAAATGTTCTGGAAGGCTGCTTATTCGGTTTCTTTAGGTATGGCATATAGTTCTGATGGTATTATGTATTCACCTTCTTCATTCTGTACTTCCAATGGTGCTAATTTACTATTCATTGTATAGCTGGACTTCTTAGTATAGCATCTTATAGTATTGAATTGTACTCTTAGTAATGCTAATACAGATTCTTCTGTTACTTCTTCCAGTCCTACTTCCATACATCTTATTACTGCTTTCTGTAGGAAATCTTCTACAGTCTGGGACATATAGATAGTATCTTTATAGTATGTGGTGTATTGCTTTACTAATTCGGGATAATGCTTAGCTATTATATTAGCTATCTTAGAAGCATTTCTATGAAGTGGCTTATCTATTATTGTATTGTAGCTGTACTGGTCATATTGTGGCTTCCAGTTAATTATCTTATCTGCTGTTTCTGTATCAATGTGAAATAATGATGCTGCTTTGTCTAGTCCGTAATCATAAACATATTGTAGAAGGACTGATTTAGATGGTTTTATCATTCTTGAATTTAATGTACTGGTTAATGGTTTCCCTGTTATAATTGAAGAAGTCTTTTAGTATGGCTTCTATCAGTGGTGCTTTATCTGATTTATGGTTAGTATGTTCATCTATAATATCAATATTTCTATTAAAGAAATCTGCTATTATCAATCTTAGTAGTTTAGACCTGTCTTTGCCTAGTAATTGCTGTAGTTCTGTTAGTAGCAGGTCGGTATTTAGGTCTATTTTAGCTTTAATTTCTATTGGGTAATTACTTCTTCTTTCCATAGTTTAGCCTTTAATTGTATTACAAATTTACTAATACCTTAACAGACTTCCAAATAAATAATTCACATTCTTTAATAATTGTATTGTAGTGATTATAAGTCAATTAGAGCCATTGCATAGCTTTATAAATTATAAAAATTAAATAGACTATAATATGATAAATTACACTATTCCAAAGGACATTGAAAAGGATGCTAAGGTATATATGCAGAATGTACTGGAACAGCTAAATAGTACTGGTATGTTAGAGAATGTGGATAGTGCAGCTTTAACAATGCTGGCTAGAAACTACAGTATGTTCATTAAAGCATCCAAACAACTAGAAGATGAAGGTTTGACTGTTACCAGTGATAGAGGTAACATAGCACCGCACCCAGCTATTAAGATTGCTAAAGATGCTCAAACGCAAGCTATGAAAGTTATGCTGGAGTTCGGACTAACAGCTAAGGCTAGAACTAAATTGCCTAAAGTAGAACAGGACGGATATAACCCATTTGAGCAGTTTATAAAGGAAGGAAAGGAAACTAGGTAATGAATACCAAACTTTACTATGAATATTGTAGTAGGGTTCTTAATGGTGAAATAATAGCTGGTGAAACTATTAAACTAGCTTGTAAGAGATTCCAGAATGACCTGCAAAGGGATGATTTGGAATTTAAAGAGGACAAGGTAGATAGAGCCATTCTGTTCATTAGCACATTGAAGCATTATACAGGTAGACATTCTGGTAAACCATTCACCTTAGAAGGATGGCAGCAGTTTATAATAGCTAATATAGTTGGATTCTACTGGAAGGGAACTACTACCAGAAGATATACTAGCAGCTATATAGAAGTAAGTAGGAAGCAGGGTAAGACAGCTTTGGCTGCTGCTTTATGCTTGTATTATTTAATAGCTGATGGTGAAGATGGTGCAGAAGTATTACTGGCTGCTAATAGTAAAGAGCAAGCTAAGATAGCCTTTGATATGTGTAGCAAGTTTAGTAAGGGATTGGATTCTAAAGGCAAGTATCTTACAGCCTATAGAGCTGATATTCTGTTTAACCTTACTAATTCCAAGTTGAAAGTATTGGCTGCTGATGATAGTAAACTGGATGGATTTAATGCCAGTTTTGGTTTATTGGATGAATATCACGCTGCTAAGAATAGTAAAGTACGTGATGTTATTAAGTCCAGTATGGGGATGAGGATGAACCCGCATCTTTGTACTATTACTACTGCTGGCTTCGATAAGACTTTACCCTGTTACCAATTAAGAACCGTAGCTATAGAAGTGCTTAATGGCTTAAAGGTAGATGATGAAATGTTTATAGCCATCTATTCTTTAGATGCTGATGATGATTGGAGAGATGAAAAGAACTGGGTTAAATGTGCACCAAACTTGGATATTACAGTAACTTCCAAATACATTAGAGGACAGGTACAACAGGCAATAAATAACCCTGCTGATGAAGTCGGAGTTAAAACTAAGACTTTGAATTTATGGTGTGACAGTTCTAATGTGTGGCTACCAGAGGACTATATTATTAAGTGCAGTCAGGAAGTAGACCTTAATAAGTTTGCTGGTATGGATTGCTATGTAGGTGTGGATTTAGCTGCTACTTCGGATTTGACTGCTGTAGCCTACTTAGTAGTACTGGATGGTACTTACTACTTCAAAACACATTACTATCTTCCAGAATCGGCATTAAAGGATAAGGCAGATAAGGAACTTTACAAATACTGGAAGCAGCAGGGGTATCTTACTGTTACCAGTGGTAATGTTACCGATTATGACTATATAACTACTGATATGCTTAGATATGCTGATGTAGTTAATATCCAGTCTGTAGGATATGACAAGTATAATGCTACACAATGGGCTATAGATTCTACAGAGCAGGGATTACCATTAGAAGAATATCCACAAACACTAGGTAACTTTAATATGCCTACTAGAGAACTGGAAAGGCTGATATTATCTGGTAAGGCAGTTATTGATAACAATGAAATAAATAGGTACTGCTTTAGAAATGTTACTTTGAAGTCTGATTATAATGGTAATGTTAAACCGAATAAGGCAGTAGATAAGAAGAAGATAGATGGAACTATAGCAATGATACAGGCTTTAGGTATGTATCTGAGAACACCACATTACACAAATGAAATACTGACTATTTAATGGGAATTTTTACTAATTGGTTTAAAAAGAAAGAACCAGAACAGGAAACCAGAGGGTTATTCTGTGATTCCTTAATGTATAATATGAATGGCGGTTATACCACTAATAAGGCTATGCTGTTATCTACAGTCTACAGATGTGTAGATGTTATTAGTGATGCAGTGGCACAGCTTCCATTAGAGCCATATTATATTACTGATTCTGGTTATAAAGAAAAGTTTATTAAGCATCCTACTTACTACTTACTGAACAAAGAGCCGAACAATAAGATGAGTAGGTTTACTTTTATAAAGACTTTGATAGTAAGTACACTACTTAAAGGTAATGGATATGCTTACATAGAAAGAGATGCTAAAGGAGATGCAGTGGCACTTCATTATTTACAGCCAGATTATGTTACTATTACTGAACAGAAGGACGGAATTAAATATAGTGTTGTAGGCATTAAAGGACTGGTAGAGCCTTGCAATATGATTCATATACTGAACTTTAGTTATGATGGTATTACTGGAATCAGTACTTTACAACACGCCAGACAGACTTTAGGACTGGCTACAGATTCTGAATCACACGCACAAGGATTCTTTAAAGGTGGTGCTAATCTGGCTGGTATTCTTAAAGTACAATCTACTTTAACTGGTAAGCAGAAGGTAGATTTAAAAACTAGCTGGCAGACTGCTTTTAGTCCTACTACTGGTACACCTAATGGAGTAGCTGTATTAGAAGGTAATATGGACTTCCAGCCTATTACAGTGAATCCTGCTGATGCACAACTATTAGAAACCAGACAGTTTAATGTAATTGATATTTGTAGGTTCTTCGGAGTATCACCAGTTAAAGCATTTGACTTATCCAAGAGCAGTTATAGTACTGTTGAGGCTACCCAGCTGGCTTTTCTTACTGATACATTATCACCATTACTAGAGAAGATAGAATTAGAGTTTGAAAGGAAGCTGTATAAGCCTTCTGAAAGAAGTAGAATAGATGTAAGATTTGATACTTCTGTATTACTAAGAGCAGACAAGCAGTCTTTAGCAAACTATTACAATACACTATTTAATATCGGTGTGGTTAGTGCCAATGAGATTAGAAAGCAGTTGGATTTACCTGCTATAGATGGTGGAGATTCCCATTTCGTACAAGTGAATCTGATGGAGATTAAAAATGCTGCTAATAACATTCCATCTAATAACAATATAATCAATGATACAGACAATTTACAAGGGAACTGACTTAGTATTCAATATTAAGTTGGAAGATAAGGACGGTATTCCATTTAGGGTAAGAAACACTTCTGAATTTATACTTAGACTTTACACCACAAACCCAGCAGAGTTTATAGAATGTAGTTTTAAAGGTGGTGATTTGACTGGTATAGTAGAAGAAGATAGAATAGATAAGGCGGTTATTAATTCATCTGACCTAGATAAGCTACAATCTGGACTAATCTATTACAGCTACAGCTTTAAAAGTCCTAATGCTATGTTTAATGATGCTTATTATGATGAGGTAGTAAAGGGGCAGACTAATTATTATTTGAAGTAATGGAACTACAGAGAGCAACTAAAGAAGGAGTATTAGAACTGGATAGAATCAGTGCCAAGATTGGTAGTACAGTTAATGCTGTATGGGGTACTATAGAAGGTGATATTACTAAGCAGACCGATTTACAGGATGAACTAAAGAAGGTAAAGGATAGTATTCCTACTAAAGTTCCTGCTGATGGTGGTAATGCTGATACTGTAAACGGACATACAGTAGAATGTGATGTACCTGCTAATGCTAAGTTTACTGATACTGTTTATGATGATTCTATTATTAAGGCTGGCATAGCTAATAAGGTGGACAAGGTATCTGGCAAAGGTTTATCTACTAATGACTACACAACACCAGAGAAACAGAAACTGGCTGGACTTAGTAACTATGACGATTCTGCATTAAGAAAGTATATTGAATCCTTAGAGGAACAGAACAAGCTATTAAAGGAACAGGTAGCAGCATTACAGACTAAGATAGATAATACTGGTTGGATTCTATTGGAATAATAACAATACTATGAGAGAACTAAGAAACTGTAATGAAATTGTAAAGATGGATTCTAGGACTGTAGAAGGGTATGCTTTAGTATTCGGTAAGCAGTCTAGGGATTTAGGTGGCTTTACTGAAGTAATAGAACCTACAGCCTTAGAAGGTATTTTAGAAAAGTCTGATATACTATGCTTACTGAATCACAATGAGGATAGAGGTATATTAGCCAGGTCTAAATATGGTACTGGAAGCCTAGAATTAATTATAGATGATACTGGACTTAAATACAGGTTTGAAGCACCTAACACTGCTTTAGGTGATGAACTGTTAGAAGGTCTTAGAAGGGGTGATATTAGTACTTCTTCATTTGCCTTTACTATCGGTAAAGATACTTGGACTAAGAAGGAAGATGGTAGTTATTTAAGAACTATCAATAGCTTCAAAGAATTATTCGATGTATCACCAGTATATAAGGAAGCATATCCAGATACATCTGTAGCATTAAGAAAGATGCAGGATTTAGAGAGCGAGGATTTAAAAGATTACTTCGCTGGACTTAGGAGTAAGTTAAACTAATGAACACCTTAGAACTACTGGACAAAAAGGAACTGCTTCAAAAGAGAGCAGAGGAAATTATATCTGGTGCTGAGAAGGAAGTAAGAAAGCTAAATGCTGGCGAGCAGGTAGAATTTGATGCACTTACTAAAGAAGTGGCAGATATAGATATTCAGATTAGGAAGATTGAAGAAGATAACCTTAAACAAACAACACATACAACTAATACTATGAAGGAAAAGTTTTCACTTTTAAAGGCTATCAATGATGTAGCCAATAACAGACAATTAGACGAGAGAGCACAGGAAGTAGTAACTGCTGGTATCGCAGAAATGCGCAAGGCAGGTCAATCTTATAGCGGACAGATTGTACTTCCTATCGAGGAAAGAGGTGATATTAAAGCTACTGTAGCTACAGCAGGACAGGAGAATGTAGCAGAAGATAAGTTGGGTATTCTAGAACCATTGAGAGCAAGTTTGGTATTGGCACAAGCAGGTGCTTCTTATATGACTGGACTTGTAGGTAATGTTTCTATTCCTGTTTATTCTGGTTCAAATGTAGGCTGGGCTGGTGAAGTTGATGCTGCTTCTAATGGCGGTGGTACATTCTCAGAAGTAAACCTAGAGCCTAAAAGACTTACTGCATATATCGACGTATCTAAGCAATTCTTAATTCAAGACTCTAATTCTGCTGAGGAAATGCTAAAGAGAGATATTGTTTCAGCTATTGCCAACAAACTTGAAGCTACTATTTTGGGTAGTGAAGCTGGTGATGCAAAGAAACCTGCTGGTATGCTTAATGCTGTAGTAGCAGATAGCAATGCTATCACTTACAAGGATATTGTTAAGATGGAAGCTGATTTGGAAGCTAAGAATGTGAGAGGTGATATTAAGTTTATTGTTTCACCTTCTGCTAAGGCTGATTTAAAGACTACTGACAAGGGTACTGATACTGGTAAGTATCTGATGGAAGGTAATGAGGTAAACGGTTATCCAGTTCTTTCTACTTCTGCTGTAGCTGGTAAGGGCGTAATCTTCGGTAATTTCGCTGATTTGGTTATTGGTCAATGGGGTGGAATTGATTTAACAGTAGACCCATATACACAAGCTGCTAACGGTAAAGTAAGACTTGTTATCAATGCTTACTTTGATGCCAAGCCTAGAAGAGCAGAAGCATTTGTTAAGAAGGTTCTTAAAGCCTAATTATAGTCTATTTAATAAGTAGTAAGCTATGTATATAACTTTAGAACAAGCAAAGAAACACCTGCTAGTAGATGAGGATTTTAGGGCAGAAGATATGTACATTCTGGACTTAATAGCTGTAGCAGAGGATTCAGTATCTAAACATTTAGACATAGCTTTAGATGAATTAGAAGTAGGTGGTACTTTACCACCTGCTATAATTCACGCTATGTTACTAATGATAGGTAACTTATATGCTAATAGAGAGCCTGTAGCATTTGGTACGGTAGTTAAACTGCCTTATAGTTATGAATATCTTATAGGACTTTATAAACACTATGAAATAAAATGAGGGCAGGACTATTAAATTATCCAATTACCATACAAGAACCTATAACACTAAAAGATGTATATGGGGCTAATGGTATAGACTGGAAGGATGCTATAAGTACCAGAGCGCAGGTTACTTATAATTCTGGAAACAGACAGAACCAGAATAATGAAATAATCCACTGCTATACAGTTACCTTTACTATAAGGCTATATCACAAAGTTAATGAGCAAATGCGAATTATTTGGAATGGCAATAAGTACAGGATTCTTAGTATTAACCGAGAATTATATAAGCAATCAATAACTATAGTAACTGAATTGATAAATGAATAATATAGAAGTAGATGCCAGACAGATTACTTCTATGTTTGCAGATTTGACAAGCAGACAGCAAAGGCAGGTCTATAGAAGTGCTTTAAGAAAGGGTGCTGGTATCTTAGTCGGTGAAACTAAAAGGCAGCTAAGGCAGACTTTAGGCAGGGCAGCTTCCAGTAGAAACTGGTGGAATGGTAAGACCTTAATAAGTGGAATCAAAGCTAATGCTGATAGAAACGGAGAAGAAGCTAAAGTACATATTATGGGTGACTTTAGATTGAAGTTCTTTGAACTGGGCACTAGAGTTAGAAGAACCACTGGTAGTAATACTGCATCTGTTAGGGGAAGGAATCCCATTAGAAGGCAGAGAGTATCAGCCAATAGAGGTAGTATTAATGCAGCACATTTCTTTAGAACAGCTAAAGCCAATAAGGAAAGGGAAATCTTTGATAATATGGATAACCTTATAAGCCAGTCAATTCAGAGAATAGCTAATAGGAACAGACGATGAGTTTACAAGTAGGTAAAGCTATCTATAATATTCTTAGTAATGATGCAAAGGTTATAGATAGTATAGGACATAAAATTTACCCTTTAATAGCTGATACAGGTACTACATTTCCATTCATTGTTTATAGAAGAACAAGTATAGAACCATCTGATAGTAAGGATAGATTTATATATAGTGAAGATACTTATGTGGAAGTGGTTATAGCTTCTGATAAGTACAATGAATCTATAGAAATTGCTGACTTGGTTAAAAATGCCTTACAAGGTAAGAGGGGTAACTATTCTGGTATTAACATACACGATATTAGAATGACAAATGCAGATGAGGATTATATAGAAGATACATTCATTCAGAACCTTACATTCAACATAAAGACAAATGGCAGGACAAGTAATTAACGGTGGTGACTTAATGCTATTTATTGACGATAAGTCTATAGCATTTGCCACTAGCCACAAACTAAGTATAAATGTAGAAACAGTAGAAACCACTTCTAAGGATAGCGGTGGTAAATGGGTAGCTAAAGCAGCCAGAAAGATTAGCTGGAACTGTAGTACCGAGAACCTTTATTCTAATGATGGTGAAGGTATGACTTTTGACCAGTTATTTGACAAGCTGACAGCCAGAACACCTATTAAGGCTGTATTCTGTTTAGAGAAAGACTACGCAACAAAGAAAGATGAAGTTCCTTCTGGTGGATGGTTGCCAGCCACTACTGGAACATATTCGGGTAATGTTATTATTACAGCACTTGAAGCTAATGCACCTAATGGAGATAATGCAACATTTACAGCTTCATTTGAAGGTGTTGGAGCACTTACAAAGACAGCATAATTATAAGCCTTTATATCTCTAGGTTATGGAGGTGTAAAGGCTTTATTATTTAATACTTATTGATATGACTATTAAAGGACAAGACTACAAATTGAAATATACTCTTAGAGCCTTATTTATCTATGAACAAATTACAGGTAAGGCATTTGAGTTAAAGACTATCACAGATGAATATCTATTCTTCTACTGTGTCTTAATGGCTAATAATCCAGACAGTTCACTAACCTTTGAGGAACTGATAGAAGCCATAGATGAAGATATGGGTATTATGGTAGAGTTCCAGAACTTCTTAAAGAAGGAACTGGAGAAGCAGCAGCTATTCATTACTAATAATACGGATGCTAAAAAAAAGTCCTAACCACTAAGGAGATATATTCAGCCTTAGTAATAGAAGGTGGACTAGACCCAGAATATGTACTAGATAAGATGCAGATGTATGAGTTAGAACCATTGATTAGCAATCTACATAGGAAGGACAGAAATAGCTGGGAACAGGCTAGAATGGTAGCTTATGTAATTGCACAATGTAACAGCACTAAGAAGTTAAAGCCTACTGATATAATGCAGTTTACTTGGGATAGTGATACTACAGGAGAAACATCTATTAGTAATGAAGATATAAAGAGATTGAAAGAGAAAGCTAAACAATATACAACACATAATTAAATATGGCTGATTTAGTAACCAGACTATTATTAAATAGTAGTCAATTCGATAACAACATAAGACAGTCCACACAACAAGTACAACAGTTTCAGCAGGTAGGAAGGAATATCACAGCCACTATAGGAAGATTTGCTGGTGTGCTAGGTGTAGCTATGACAGCAGGAGAAGCATTTAATGCTGCTGTTAATAGTTCCAGAGAAGCACAACAGGACTGGAATACTGTAGTAGGTACTGCTAAGACTACTGTAGATAACTTCTTTTCATCTTTATATAGTGGTGATTGGACTGTATTTGAGAATGGGATATTAAATGCTATCGGACTTGCTAAGAGATATACAGAAGCCTTATCTAATGCTAAGATGGCTATGGCTATCGGTGAATCTAAAGCAGATAGATTAGAAGCAGAAAGAAATAACTATGAATATCTTATTACTAAGAAGGGTATTAGTAATGAAGAAAGAACAGCAGCCTATAACACCTACATAGAATTATCTAAGAAGGAAATCTTAGAGAGGGAAAGTAAAAGTAAGTACTTCTGGGAACAGATTCAAGAAGTAATGAAGGCTAAAGGCGTTACTGGTATTAATGATGCTAAGGAAGCACAGAAACTATATGAGAGTTTATTAGACCCATCTACTAAGGAATATGCAGATTTAGAGAAGTACAAGCAAAGGAAGTCAGATGCTAAAGGTACTAGGAATCTAGGTTACTTAATGATGATTAGCGGTGCTGGTATAGGTAGTGAAGGTTTAGATACTTATACTAAAGGTGTTAAGGAACTGGAAGAAGCTACAGATGAGAGCCTAGAGAATATGATTAGATTCCAGAATATCTTTACTTCGGAAGTCGGTGAAGAAGTAAAGGATATGCTAGATAAGGCTATAACCTTTACTGATAAGGCTGGTACTATTAAGAAAGATATGTCTGATGCAGGACAGGATTTAAAGGATAATCTTAATAATGGAGAGGTTAAATTAAAACCTGTTATTCCTATTGGTTCATTAGCAGAACTGGATGCACAGATAGCATCTTTAAGAAAGGAATTAAACCTAGCTATTAGTAATGAAGATAGGGTAAGAATCAATGCTGAACTAAATGCACTTACTGAACAGAAGAGGGTAATAGAGTTCCAGTACAAATATCCTAATGCACCTATTGGAAAGTTAGATGGCAAACCTGCTGGTTTGGCTGGTATGGTGAAGCCAGAAATACCTACTTCACTTCCTAAGTTTAGTAGCCCTATTACTAATAAGAATATCAAACTAAATAATGAGTACGCACAAAGTTTAGGTGCTATAGCTTCTATTATGGGTTCTGTAACCAATATGACCAATGAAGGTGCAGCAGCTTGGTTAAGTTGGGGTGCTAATTTGATGAGTGCTATAGCAGCAGCTATCCCACAAATTGTAGCATTAACTACAGCTAAGAAAGGTGAAGCTATTGCCAGTGGTGTAGCCAGTGCAGCCCAAACACCGTTTGTAGGATGGTTGTTGGCAGGTGCAGCAGCGGCGGCTGTAGTAGCAGCTTTGGCTAGTATTCCTTCTTTTAGTACTGGTGGTATATTTGCTGGTAATAGTACTATAGGAGATATGAACTTAGCTAGGGTAAATGCTGGTGAAATGATTCTTAATAACAGACAGCAAAGGAATCTATTTAACCTGCTTAATGGTAATGGGGTTATAGGTTCTGCTGGCGGTGGTCAGGTAGAGTTTAAGATTAGAGGCAAGGAACTTGTAGGGGTTCTAGCCAATTACAATAATAAAACAGCTAAAGTAAGATGAAATATACAGCACAATTCTATGATATAAATGAGAAGCTATACACATTGGAAATAGGTTCTGGAGAAGTGCAGAACATTACTTTATCTGCCACACCATTCATAACCGAGTTAGAAACTTCTGATTCACATTTATATAAGCCTTGCAAGTATAGTAGCGCTACTATAGGAATGATTACAGACGATTATAAGTTTGATTTGTATAGTAGTACAGCACAACAGAATAAGGTAGTTCTTAGTAGTGCTGATGGTATTGTATGGGTTGGGTATGTAACACCCAATCTATACAGTCAAGGCTATGAGAATGAATTAGAAGAAATAGAGGTAGAAGCCATAGATGCACTTAGCACATTACAGTATTATAAGTACACCACTATAGGCGGTAAGAAAGATATAGTATCTTTTACCCAGATTATAAACCATCTGCTTAGTAAATGTAATGCTTATAGTTCTTTCTATATTTCAGATAATACACAATTAAATGCTACATCTGACTTTTGTTTACCTAGTAAGATGTATATCAGTGAACAGAACTTCTTTGATGAAGATGATGAACCTATGACTATGCAGGAAGTTCTGGAAGAAGTTTGCAAGTACCTTAATGTAACTGCTGTAGCTGATGGGGATAAGGTTTACTTCTTGGATTATGATGCTGTTAAGAAGGGAATCAATACCTACTATAAGTTTACCATTGGTAGTACAGCATCCACTAAGGTTACATTACAGCAGTCTAAGGAGATAGAAGCCAGTGATTATGTTGAAAATGGTGGTCAGCTATCCTTAGATAATGTATATAATAAGGTTACTGTTAAAGACAGTCTATACAGCTTTGACAGCATTATACCTAGTATCTGGGATGAGAACTATTTAACTAACTATGGTGGTAGCTGGTCTTATGTGCAGGAAGTAAATGAAGATGGTAAAGGTGGTATGCACAAATGTTTCTTTAAGTATCTAAAGAACAGCAACTATAAATGCTACTATTATAATAAGGCTACATTAGCACAAGTATCAGCACCTTCTACTATTAACTATGCTACTACACAGAACTATGTAGGTGCTACTATCTGTAAAGCCTTCTTTGATAAGGTTACTGATTTTAATAAGAAGTACAATAATATTAATTTTACAGACTATGTACTGTTACACGTTCATAATACTTATGATGGTAAACTAAGACCATTGTTTGAACTGGAAGTAAATGATAATAATGTTAGCTTCATTGGTGGTTCTACCTATCTGATTATTAAGGGTAACTTCCTATTTATGGATAGGGAATCTGAAATGTATATAATGCAGGGGTATAGTAACAAGAAAGATGACTTCAACCCAGATAATCTTTACATAGACTGTAAGTTAAAGTATGGTAGTATGTACTGGAATGGTTCTAGGTGGACTACTACAGATGGTACATTCAAATTATACTTTGATAATCAAGGACAGTCAGACCATTGTATTAACAGGATATTCCCAGTTAAAAATAACATTACTTGGAATATGGGGATAGATGGTGAAGGTTATGCTATTCCGATGCCTAATACTAATGAAGTAATTACTGGTAAACCTACATTTACTTTATACCATCCACACAAAGTAGATAATAGCTATAGATGTGATGCTGTTTGGTTATCTGACTTCGATATACAGGCTAAAGTTCAGAACTTCCAGAAGGAAGAAGAAAAGGATTCTGATACTGAATACAGCAACATTATAAACGAGGACTTTGTAAATGAGATGGATTCAGAAGAATTTGCTATATGTACTTGGGATAATAAGGAATGTAACTATAGTGCAGTTTGCTATAGTGCTAATGGTACTAGCTTTACTTATCTGGATAACGTATATAATAAGGCTACTAAGCAGATGTATAGACTGGAAGAGCATCTTATATATAGGTTAGTAACACAATATAGTACACCTTCTGCTATTCTGAATCTGAACCTACAGAACAAGTTTAAAGTATATGCTACTATGACTGATAACCATCTTCCAAATAAAACCTTTATAGTGGATAGCATTACTACAGATTATAGATTATGTAAGCAGGAAATACGGTTAATAGAGAAGAAGTAATATGCAATTTACAAGAACAAACATAAATAAGACATTTCGTAACGGTGTAGTTAATGCCAGTAATGTAGCTGTTACTAATGTTGGCGGTGGTGGGGGAAGTTCTTCTTTAAGTGGGAACTTTCTACCTGCTGTTAATAATGGTGATGGTTCTTATACTGTAGATTTATCAAAGGTAGTGTTTACTGGAAACTTAATTGGTGAAGGTGAAATTACTGCTTATGGTCAAGGTTCTACAGGTGGTGGAAGCACTTCTACAGGTTCAGTTACTATTTATGATGGTTTGGATTCTGTAGCTGTAGATGCTGCTTTATCAGCCAATCAAGGTAGGATATTAAGAGAGATGATATTAGAAGCTGGAACTGGTGGTAGTACACTATTATCTAAATTGGAAGATGTAACACTAACCAATCTAGCAGACGGTCAGATATTAAAGTATGATGCAACTTCTAAAAAGTGGGTTAATGGTGATGGTACTAAGGTTACTTGGACTAATATAGAAGGGAAGCCAGCAGCACTTACAGATGCTAATATAGCTAAGTGGAATGAGAACAGCCATACACATACTAATAAGACTACATTAGACAAGATAACAGAAGCCAATCTTACTAGTTGGAATAACAAACTAGATAAAGCAATATGGGATAAAGCGTTTTACTTTGATAGTGCAGGTGATTTAAGAGCAAAAGTTAATGTAATAGGCGAGAAAGAAATTAGTGCTTATGGTGCTGGAACTACTTCGGGAGCTGGAACTGTAACTATAGTGGATGCACTTACCAGTACAGCTACTGACTGTGCTTTAAGTGCTAATATGGGTAGAATCCTTAAAGATATGATAGATTCTAAAGGTAGTGTTTCTAGCTGGGAAGATATAACCGATAAACCTAGTTGGATAACATCTACAAAACCTTCTTATAGTTGGAATGAGATTACTAGTAAACCTAGCACCTTTACACCTTCTGAACATACACATAATTATGCCAGTTCGGTTAAGGTAGGTAATACTGCTTATAATGCTGCTAGCAATGTTATTAGTTTACCTGCTTATCCTACTTTATCTAGTTTGGGTGCAGTTAGTTCTACAGACTTTAACGCACATATAGGTAACACTACATTACATATTACCAGTACGGAAAGAACTAACTGGAATGATGCCAACAGCAAGAAGCATACACATTCTAATAAGTCTGTACTGGATGGAATAACATCTGCTAAGATTACTAATTGGGATGGTGTGGTAACTAACTGGAATAAGGCTTTTTACTTTGATTCCAATGGAGATTTGAAGGTTAAAGTGAATGTAATTGGTGAGAAGGAAATTTCAGCCTATGGTGCAGGTGCTTCTGGTGGAAGTGGTAGTATTACTATAGTAGATGCTTTAACCAGTACAGCTACAGATGCAGCACTTTCAGCTAATCAAGGTAGGATTCTAAGGGAATTGATTGATAATGTTGGCGGTGGCGTTACTAATTGGGCAGACTTGGAAGGAAAGCCAAACTGGATAACTGATACTAAACCTTCTTATAGCTGGTCTGAAATTGGTAGTAAACCTTCAACATTTACACCCAGTACGCATACACATAATTATGCTAGTACTGTTAAGGTTGGTTCAACAAGCTATAATATAAGTGGAAATACTATCAGCTTACCAGCATATCCTACAGTTCCTTCTGCTTTAAAGAATCCTAATGCACTTACTATTAGTTTGAATGGTACTTCACAGGGGGCTTATGATGGTAGTGCTGCAAAGAGTTTCAATATAACAGCAGCTAGTGTAGGTGCAGCAGCCAGTTCGCATAGTCATTCAATTAGTAATGTTAGTGGTTTACAAGATGCCTTAAATGGTAAGGCAGCTAGTAGCCATAATCATAATAGCAGTTATGTATCTGCTTTAGGAACTAATGGCAATTACCTTACTTGGACTAAAAACGGCACTACTAATAATATTACTGTTCCTTATGCTACAGCAGCCAATAAGGTTACTAATACATTAACTTTTACAGGTTATCAATCCAAGTCATTTAATGGTAGTACAGCAGTTAGTGTAGCTATACCAAACAACACTAATCAGTTAACCAATGGTGCAGGATGTCTTATCCTGATATAGGTAGACACATTTACAAACTAATAAATGTGTTACTAT